>BNJU01005225.1_pt1 | contig 65611 bp, 59 predicted proteins | sample 8539281 | NCBI WGS metagenome assembly BNJU01 (sample SAMD00202456, study PRJDB9452) | human saliva metagenome | isolation source: human saliva | place: Japan
CATCCAGAAAATCTGTATATAATTCCCACAAGCATAACACACTTGGATAAAAGCACACAACACCAGTACACTAGTATTTTAATATCAAAAACTTAATAGATATCATATTTAATCTATTGAGATAACTACCTTTAAAAGTCCCAAAGAGCTAATCAGAACCAAAAACAAAATTTGTTATAGTCAAATTTATGATGTTATTAATTGTTTCAAGTTGTTCGTATCTTGAGATATATCCTTGTAAAAAATACTGGAAAAACTCATATATAATAAAATGTATAAAATTTTTTCGATTCATATTTGTTTTATAAATATCAACAATGTAAGCAATCCCCGTAAAGTATAAATGATATTCCTAAAGGTAAATAAAGTTTACTTGTTATTGAATTAAGAACAATAGATTGAATATGTAATTTTCTGGGGTGGACAAGCAAAGAATTTTAAGCATGTTACACCCAGCAGTACAAAAATAGAAAAACATTAAAATATTTTTTTTTCTGTATTTTCAAATAAAATTCCAGAAATATAAAAAATGTTGAAATTCTAAATAAATACAAAAATTTATTTTATAAAAACTATGTAATAAAAATTAAAAATTAATAGTACAAATTTTTGTAAATTTTGCATAAGAAAACATACAGGAAAAAAAAGTAAAAAAGTAAAATTCAAAAGTAGTAAAATCTATATTCCCTCCTAAAATAATTAAAATCGACTATATAAATTGTCACATTTTTTTTAAAGAATGTCAAGACTTTTTATTGAAATAAACTTAAAATAAATTATTAAATATAAAATCTTAATTTAAACAGGCATAAAAATAAAATATGAAAATATAGAAGCCAATTTTTAAAATAAACTCTTGTCTAATACTATTTTTTAGATTATTTTAATAAGAATGATAGTATTATAATTCTAACATTAAAACAAAAAATAAAAATATAGTTTTTTATTATTTTAAATTCGTCATCACAGGTGTCTTAAGGAAATACACTTTATTAACTGAAAAATCAGAATAAAGGATATTTAGAGCTCTATATTTATATGAATTAAATGTCATAATTATACTTTTAATACTAATATATCTAATTTCACTTTGTGTTAATTGTTTAAAATTACAACATGGTACAATAATCAAACTTAATAAATTCTTTAAAAAACTTTAATCATATAATTTAACCACCATAGTATGGTGATATTTTTTCCAGAAAAGAAATATGGTCAACTTGAATAAGAGACTTTGATAGAATTAAATAAGTAAGATCAAAAGAATTGTTTACTTTATAATTATTTTGCATAACTTACTCTATTGAAGAAAATTTTATAATCTTATTTTTTATATAAACACTAAATTTTTGTATATGAAAGTAAGTATTTAATATCATACAATATAATGTATATGTTAAAGGTATTGATAATATAAAAGAATGAGAAATTTATGAAAAATAATAATAATAGTTATACACTTTTAATATAATATCAAAACTTTTAGCATTTTAGAGAACTATCTCTAGCATATTTTTGGAGCCCTTAATATTAACAGATGCTATCTGCAGCATTTTCTATTCCTACTATCATTTTTGGAATAATGGGAATGTATTAAATGATATATCCTATATATAATCAAATAAAAGAAATTAGGTGAACAACACAAAATTACTAATAAATTTTAGCAATACTTATAATAATTTCTTTTTTTATATTTATTTTAGCTTTTATTTTCACATTACTTAGTAAAATATTTTCATATGGTTTGATAAAAAAAACATTAAACAGCAAGTCATTTACTAAGTATCTTTCAATATTTCCAATCACATTAGTATCTATTTTCAGGATATTTACAATAAACAATAAATTTTTCAGTTGCCTTTATTGAATTCCACAAACTTTTTATAATATAGGAACTTATATATCGTATAAAAATGATGATTTCTGATATATTAGTATACAAGTTGGTGCTACATTATTTTTCAATTCTATATGTCCTTTGTATTTAAAACCAGGGTATAGGGCACTAATCAAAGATAAACATACATGATAAAATTTTACACCAACTATTAATATTGAGTGTCCCTAGCGAATATTAGAACTCACAGAGCAAATTAATATGCTCATTGACAGAATTGCAGCAGCTTCAAACTTAGGCCTGGAGCTGTAAATCAATTTTAAAACTATGCAGGTAAAAACTGAATGGAGCAACACTGTCACTTGTCTAGTTATGAGCATTGTTCTAAATATTTCTATTTCCCATTTTCTAGTTTAGTAGCATCAAAAATGATATTGAGATAGCAAAGGAACAAGTAAGATATACACACACATGATATTATTTATTTTGCATCCTATAATGTTTGGAATAATCAGTTTTAAGTATAGTAGATTTCTATGTTTATTTTGACGAGGAAATTTAGATAAAAATCTGGTATTGGACTATATGCAAAGTGTTTATCTTATTATTCACTATGTCTTTTGTAGCTTTATGTTTGAGAGATTTATCAACTAAAATATTTCTATCTCTAAAAATTCAAGAACCTCCGTGATAAACTCAAGCATAGGGATTATCTTTGAACATTATATCAAATATTGTCCTCTAAATATTTAGGTGTTTGCGGAATAGCATTAGCCACATCAATCTCAACAATTTTTATCAGTGTATTTATTATTTTATAATTTAAAAGATATGATATTTATTTAGAAAACCAAATTTGAAGTCGTATATAGTACTTTTAGCTTTCACTATGGATTATCATCTATATCTCTAAAATATATTTTATTTCACTTGGAAAATTAAATATATTTATTTATGTTAGGTAATCTCTGGAATTTCGTATATATCTGCTATTTATATCTTGTAAAATTGAAGTACAGACTTTATCAAATTATTTTTAAAGTATTTAAAATTAAAATAGTTATAAGTAAAATTAAATGATGCTAGATTATTTATTAACCTAATTGTATAGAGAGGAGTACAAGAGAATGATATTAATTCAATAGATTAATTTATTTATAGTTTGTGGTAACAGTATATTTTTGTATTCCAAAAAAATTTACTTGGATTTGGTTACTTATATCTAGTTATTACTTTTTATATGTATTGAATATTAAATTACTTATTTTTAATACTATTTTCAAATAATTATTACGTATAGCTGGAATATTAATTGATAAGATTAGAAAAAGATGAAATATTCTCCAAAAAAGAAAATTAAAAAAAAAGTACGTGTTACTTTCAATAATGTTAAATTATTAATTTTATTTTATTTTAAATATTTTAATTTTTTATAGAAAATATTAATTACATATTAACTATTTTCAATACGCAAAAAGAATTAAATTATGTAGACGTTTTATTACCAGTAGGGATTTTATTTTATACATTTCAAGTTTTAAGTTATGTAATAGATGTTTATAGAGATGAAATAAAAGAGAATATCACTTAGAAAATATGTTTATTTTTAGTATTTTTTCCACAATTAGTTGCATAATTAACAGAAAAATCTTCTAATTCTACTTCCACAATTTAAAAGGAAATACTTTTGCTTTAATTTAAAAGAAGGATTATTACTAATGTTAATAGGATTATAAAAAAATAGTTATTGCAGATAGATCATATGATACACAATGTTTTTCATCTCCATTGAATTCAACAAAGTTTCAACTGGCAATAGCAGCATTATTTTTACATTTCAAATATATTGTGATTTTTCAGCATACCAGATATTGCTAGAGGTTAAAGCAAACCATGGGCGACTTACGATAAATTTAACAAACCCTATTTATCTGAAACAATGGAAGAATTTGGAGAAATGGTACATATCCGAAATTGGTTTAGAGATAATATACCACTGGGAGAAAATCAAATAATAAATTAAAAAATATAGAAACTTATTGTTAGTTTTTTAATAAGGGTTTATGGCCCATAGCTAGTTGAATTTTATTATATGGGGTGGAATTCGGACTTTATTTAATTCTTGAAAATAAACAGTAGTAAAAGAAAAGATATATAGTTATTTGAATTTTAAAATTTTCATTTTAGTTTCAATTGCTTGGATATAGAGCAAATAATTTTAGAGAAGCCAATTTTATTCTGGAAAAGCTTAGTTTTATTTCCTTTTATTTAGATACTTCACAAATTTTTGATTTAGGACTTGATAAAAGATTTACTAGTGTAATATTAATAGTTTCATTAATGTTATCTGAATCTTTGTAACTTAAAATAAAATAATAACATGATAAAATACTTCAATTGTATTAAGATGGACAATATATTATATATTGATATTTATTATAATTATATTTGGGTACTATGAAATACAGTACAAAATAATTTTATATATTTTCAATTTTAGCGTATATTTGATTTTTGTAAAGTATACTTTTTATATTAATATATATTATACTATCAATAGTAGAACTATTATTGGTTCCTATGGATATTAGCACAAGACGGCTGTTCATTCAGGGTTAAAATCAAGTGATAGAGTATATATTGCAGGAAATGATCATGTGTTTACTGGGCATTTGATGATCCATTTGAGATTGAAAGGTATCTGGGATAAAAACAACTTTGCGAGTAGTTACTAAACCTTTGAAGAGATCATACTTTATCATATAATACCTGGAAACAAAGATTATCTAGAAACATACATGATACAAGATATATAGAATATAAAGACGTAACTGATAGTTCGTTTAGTTATGTATGTTGATTATTTTAATTTTATAGATAGATTATTAGTTAGTAAACTATTATTTAGATAAATATGATGTTTCAAAGTATTTTTACTTTATAAATATCATAACACTGGAAAGATTAATATCATAAAAGAAAATATAAAATTCAAAGAGAATTTATGGAAATAGAATTTTCTAAATTATCATCCACATTTGAAGGTTTTGTTCCGCTATGAGAATAAGAAGTCTGATTTGGATGAAGGGGCTATATACCAGATGATTATTTTATAAAATTCTAGTGGTTAAAGGAGAAAGAAAATAAACTCAAATATGGCGACATGTTAGATGAATTATTTTAGATGTATAAACACAAAAGAAATATCAGTGCTGTTGACATCATCTTTTTATTTCCAACCACCAGTGCAATATACACAAGTACATATTCTAATTATTTATCAAAAATAGCTGAGAAAAATAATTCTTATTTAATATATTTAATTATATATATATACAGAATTAAAATTAGACAGGACTCACTTTAAGGATTCAGGTCATTTGAACAAATATGTGAGCTAAAAATAATGAGAAATTTTATAGGAAACTATTTAATAAAAAGAAAATATTAACTAAAATGAAATCAAATTTTAAAAGTATGAAAGAATGTATAGAAAAGGATATTATCAGTATAGATTTTAATTTTATAGGATATTATGAAAATATAACTTAGTAACAGGAGCTAGCAGACTTTTATAGAGCAATTTTTAAATATATCTTAAAGAAACATGAAAGATATAAATGCTATAGTTGTAGATGCATTAACTTATGCTGAGTCGAACTAATAAAAGAAGAATTAAAAAGACAGTAGAGTTAAATTGAAAAAGTAGATATTGAGAAAGAGAAATAGAAAGAGATATTCTCTGACATAAGGTAGATTATGTTGTTAACTTTTGCAGCAGAATCACATGTGGATAGATCTATTGAAAATCCACCAAATATTCTTAGAGACAAATATATTAGGAACTACAAATCTATTAGATAATGCTAAAAAGCTTGGACAGTATCAAAAAGATGAAAATGGATATCAGTATATAGAGAAGGGTATAAAAATATCTTCAAGTGTCTACTGATGAAGTATATGGAAGTTTATCAAAGATTGATGAAGCAATAGAACTTATAATAGATGATGAAGATGTAAAGAAAGTTGTTAAAGAAATAGAAAAATCTAAAAACTTATGGGAAATAAATTTGCAACAGAAGAAAGTCCACAGGTCCAGAGTCCTTATTCAGCTTCTAAAAACAGGAGCAGACCATGTTATATAGCTATGGTGGAAACATATACCAAATTACCAATATAACAAGATGTTCAAATAACTATGATCTTATCATTTTCCTGAAAAAGTTAATACCTTTCAATGATAAAAAATATTTTAGAGGTAAAAAGCTTCCAGTATATGGAAAGGGAGATAATGTAGAGATTGGCTTATATGTTGAAAGATCACTGTAAAGGAATAGACTTAGTTTTAAGAGAAGCAAAAGTTGAGAAATATATAATATAGGTGGCTTTTCATGAAGAAAAAGATATAAATATAGTTAAATTAGTAATAGACATATTAAAAGAAGAATATTAATAATGATGAATATAAAAAGTTTTAAAAATAGATATATCAAATATTAGCTATGATTTAATAACTATGTTCAAGATAGATTAGGACATGATATGAGATATGCAATAGATCCATCTAAGATAGCAAAAGATTTAGGTGGTATCCAGAAACAGAACTTTGAAACAGGAATAAGAAAGACTGTTAAATGGTATTTAGAAAATCAAGAATGGGTTGATGAAGTTATATGGAGGATTATCAAAAATACTATGAAAGAATGTAACGAAACAGATAAATAAAAGGTTTACACACACAACAAATATAAGCTGTATAATATATAAAACTATCTGGATGGAAAGGATGGGAGAAACCATCACACAAATAAAAGAGTAAAAATTGGTGAAAAAGCCATTAATAAATTAAGTGAATATAGGAGGAAAATTCTATTGAATTTAAATTACTTACTAATATAATATTTTCTATTGAAAGATTAGAAAAGGATGAAACAAATTTATTAGATATAAAACTTATAAAAGGAACTAAGAATAAAACTCTTAAAAAGAAATTGGAATAAAATGTCCTTTAAATTATAGAATGCACAGAAATAAATAATAAGTTATTCATATATTAGATATAAAGAGAGACAGATAGTTTCTCAATCATATTTTGATATTTTATTAAACATGATAAAGAATATTGAATGCAGTATTATTAATACTATTTATTTGCATGAATAAAAGCTAATTTAAAGATGGAGGAAGTAAAATGGGTGTACTATGGACCAGATTTACAATTATTTCAAATGAAAGCTTTTGAAACTTACATTTGAGGCAAATGAATTAAAATTTAAAATTGTCAAAAACTTATTAGAATATTTAAAATCTAATAATATGACTACAAAGGACAGTTTGCAGATAGGAGTAAAACAACAAGTTATCTAGATTCATAAAAGGAGAACAAAACCCAAGATTTGATCTTTGTTGCTAAAATTTTAACTTTATTAGATGGAAATATCAAAAATGATTTTTCGATAAATAATAAAATACATTTTATATAAATCAGTTTAATTATAGGAGTATAAAAGTTCTGGAGAAAATGAGGTATGAAAATACAAGAACTGAAAAGCAAAGGGCTTTAATGGAGCAGGACATTAAAATTTAATGGATAAGGAGATTGTTGTTAGAGCTAGACGAAAATATTGGAGTGATGATAACTTTTAGAGAAAAATGAGACAATGAAATAGAACATTTTTATAATATTTTACGCTTGAAAGATAATGTCAGAAATAGAAACATATCAAGGAATTAAATTTTCTGGAAGCTATAGTTTACCTTATAATATTAGAAATAGTTTTGAGGGAAATTCTTCAATTTTTATTGAAAATAAAGAAGAGATTGTGAAAATATGATACGTTTTAATATTCCTGCACTCAGCATCCATTTTAAGAAGTATAAGCTTCAATGATTACATCTCAACGAAACAGCGCTCAGGATCTTCTATCGCCAACAATTAATTTTAGGCCGCTTATGAAAGATGTAAAAATTGGAAAGAAATAATATTATATTAACAACAATTATGCAGTTTAGATAGTATTTGTAATAATGATTATATTTATGGTTATTTGTCAAAAGTGTTGATAAAAAGTTTAGACTATAATCGATGATGAAGAGAATTTTGAGAATCAAAAACTTAAGAATTCTCTTTTTATTAAAATGGCATTGATAGAAATTTCTTCTATCAACGTCATTTACTACAACCATGAGAGCAATCTTAAAAGATCTCTTTTGTTAAAATTTTATAAATGATAAAAATATATATTATAATGAAAGGGGGTCTATGAGAATAGGTTTAGAATAGATGACTTTGAGACAAAATAATAAAAGAAGATTGTTATTATTTTGATAAAAACAAATTGGATAGAAGAACTATTAAAAGATAGAAGTCAAAATAAAATTATTTACTAGACCAAGAAGATTCGGAAAGACTTTAAATATGAGTACATTAAAGTATTGATGTAAAAATGCTGAGGAAAATAGAAAATCTATTGAAAGATTTATATATAGAAAAATCAGAATATTTTAAAGAACAGGGACAGTATCCTGTAATATTTATCTCATTAAAAGATTTAAAGAAAAATACTTGGGAGGATGCTGAATTAAAAGCACTTAAGAGAAGTGCAGGAAGAACATAGTTATATAAAAAGAAAAGTTAAGTGATAGAGAAAAGAAGAGTATGATAAAATTCTAATGAAGACAGAAGATGCTGAGTATGGAAGAGCATTAAGAAATTTAACAAAAATATTTATACATATTATCAAAAAGAAGTTGTACTTATTAATAGATGAATATGACAATCCTTTAATAGTTGCAAAAGCACATTTTATTACTATAAAGAAGTTATAAACTTTTTAGAGATTTCTTCAGTACAGCATTGAAAACAAATCCATACTGTAAAGACAGCCGTATTAACAGGTATAATTCAAGTAGCAAAAGAAGGAATATTCTCAGGATTAAATAATGTGATAACTTAATATATTTTAGAAAAAGGATTTGAAACATTTTTGGTTTTTGAGTGAAGAAGTAGAAGAAGCCTTAAAAATATTTTTGAATTGGAATATGAAATAGAAGAAGTAAAAATGGTATGATGGTTATAAATTTGGAGAAAAGAGATATATAATCCTTGGTCTCATCTTAAAATTATCTTTAGAACAAAAGAATTGGAGAGCTTATTGGTAAATACATCAGACAATGCTCTAATCTATGAGAATTTATGTTGCTACTATGGATGTATTTAATTGTTTAGAAAAAGCTATTTGAAGGTAAAGAGATAAAAAGAAATAAGTCCATTTTTACTTTCGAAGAATTAGAAAGATATAATGGAATATGGCAATTAATGGTCTATAATGGTTATTCAAAATTAAATAAAAATTAGAAGATGATGAGTATTTATTGACTATACCAAACTATGAGATACAAAACATTTTTCAGGGATTTTATAGATAAATATTTAATTGGTTCTAATTATTTCAATCCAATAATAGAACTTTACTGGAAGGTAACATAGACGAATTTGGAAGAATGTTAGAAGAAATATTTTTAATAAATACAGCTTTCATGATTTAAAAGCTGAAAAGTGAGGATTACACTTTTTATTAGGAATGTTAATTTCGCTAAGAGATAAAATATGAAGTTAAAATCAAATGGAGAAAGAGGACAAGGTAGATATGACATTTTTACTTTTTACCACTTGATAAGAAAACCAGCTTTTGTATTTGAACTTTGCAGTATCAAAAACAATAAAAGGGATTAGAAAGTAAAGTAGAAGAAGCCTTAAATCAAATAAAAGAGAAAACAATATGATATAGGTATTATGAGTCAGAATAGATAAAATCTATAGAATAGACTAGTATTCAGAGGTAGTAAAAATAAAATATGAACTAGCTTAATTGTTAGTATTGTAAATGGTATTGGTAGAAGAAATTTATCAATATCATTTTATATAGTACAAAAATAGTCAGGACACTGTCTGACCACTAGATGCTCACCCTGTGACACTGTCTGAGGAATTTCTGATTGCTCGGTCTCACTATCTTGTTTTGTAATGAGAATAGAAAATATAAATGCTAGAAATTTCTATGAGATAGAGAGCATTCTTTTGGATGAACTTAAAAAGATTATAGAAGAATAATATTAAGGGAAGAAAATGATGTAGTGGCATAATAGAATTTGTATAAAAATATAAAAGCCAATTGACACTGAGTGGGAAGATGTATCATAATCTATATTATGTAAAAAGGGAGTGTGAGAAATATGGAAAAATTTTAAATGTTGTGAGTATATTTTAAAGAATATCAAAGAGTGACTGGGGAATGTATTGATGAAATTACAAAAACTTTTATATTTTTCACAAAGAGAAAGTTTAGCTATATTAAATAAACCAATGTTTAGTGAAAAATTTAAAGGATGGAAATACACCAGTTTCTAGAGAAGTTAGAACATCTTTACTACTCAAGAAGATGGAACAAACTTATACAGAAGATATAAAGAGGAAAATAAATATATAGTAAATAAAGTGATATTAGAGTATGGTTCGTTAGCTCATGGAAGTTGAGTGAAATGACTCTATAAAGAGATTTCTTGTTAAATTCTAGAAAAGGATTATCTGAAATGAAAATGGAAATATAGGAGTTAGAAGATATCAGAGAAGATGCAGGAGACTCACGACTATATTTGGATATGACTATGATGAGTTTGAAGATGTGATACAAATATAGATACTTATTATGATATAAAAATTGACCCAATATCTTACTCCTAAATTAAAATTATTTCTTATGGAGAACTCATAAGAGAACATCTATACATCACAAGTATTGATAAAAGTAAGATTATAGGAGATTTAAAACAGATTATGAAGAATTATTTTTAGAGATACTAGTTGAAGAATTTGACAATGAAGTTATTGAAAGTGCTTTAAGATATATATAAAAATCCGCAACCCTCAATCTTATAGTTCAGATTTTGTTGTTTGTCAAATAGTGTTGATAAAAAGCTTTAGATTATGACCTGATAGAATTAAGAGAATTTTTAAGAATTAAAACTTAAGAATTCTCTTTTATATATATAAAATTGAAATAGTATCTTATATATGGATATAATAAAATATGAATAACATATTAATTGGTAAGCTAAGAAAGGAGTAAAATTATGAAAAATGGAAATAAAGAAAGGTATTTATCAAGAAATACATGATTTACTACATAAAGCTAGACAAGATATAATATCAAATGTAAATTACACAATGACAAAAACTTATAATTGGAAAAGAATGTAGAAGAAGAACAAGATGGTAATAAAAGGGCTGAGTATGGAAAATTAATGAAAACTCTTTCTGATTAACTAAAGAATTTGGAAGAGGATTTTTCAAAGAAATTTAGAACAAATGAGAACATTTTATCTTAGATACTCAATTTCGCAAACAGTGTCTGCGGAATTAAATTAAGTTGGTCTCACTATCTTATCCTAATGAGAATGGAAGATATGAAATGCTAGGAATTTCTATGAGATAAAGCATTTGAAAATAATTGAGTTTAAGAGAATTAAAAAGACAAGTAACCATCTTTATATGAAAGATTAGTTAAGTAAAGATAAGGGAAAAAGTTAAAGAATTAGCAGTTAAGGGACAAATTATAGAAAAGCACAAGATGTTATAAAAGATCCATATATTTTTAGAATTTCTGATTAGATGAAAAGTGATTATTCTGAAAATAAATTGAGAAACAGAAATACTAAACTGTTAGAGATGTCTTATTAGAATTAGAAAAGGTTTTACTTTTGTAGGTAGGCAGGTTAGATTTACTTTTGATGAAAGACATTTTAGAGTAGATTTGTAGTTTTTATATAGACTATTGAAATGCTTTGTTTTTAATAGATTTAAAAATAGGGGAAGAACTCATCAAGATTTAGGACAAAATGCAAATGTATGTAAATTATTATGATAGATGCATAAACTTCCTGATGAATGATACTATTGAATTATAATATGGGAAGATAAAAATGATACCTTGGTAAAATTAAACACTTCCGAAGGATAATAATCAAATATTTGCCAGTAGATATACAACAATCCTACCTTCTTTGGATGAATTTAAGAAGATTATAGAAGAATAATATTATTTAGTGAAAAACTCTGAAGGATGGTATACAATGATTGAATTTTCACCAAAACAGAAATTACAGTTATTTAGCACAAGAATATTTAGATTTCTAGTGGTTTCACGTTCTTTAGCTAGGAAGAATTTTATCCAATATAGATAAATTTAAAGTTGTGTTCTAGATTTTGCAAAATATTGAGACTATAGGTCAAGGCTTTGATGACAAATTTTTAGAGTTTTTAAAAATAAACATCCAGAGAACAAGTAATTCCATTAAATACTAATGAAGAAAATAGATTTCATGATAAAGAGAGCAACGAATACAAAAGTTTTGAGGTCTTTAAAGAGTTGTTACAAATAAAATGATAAAAATCATTAATTTATAACAGCTTTTCTAATTTATTATATAGAACCATTTTCAGAACCAAAGATAAAATATTACTATTGATTATCTTTTAAAAATCAATAGAATATTGTATGTACTTGTCCTATTCCCACCAATAGTAGCAGGTGTTTAGATGAAATATCATAAGTCAATCTATTAATTCCTTTAACTTCATTTAGAATTCTATTAGAAACTTTTTCTAAGAAATCATAAGGCAAGTGTGACTGTTGCAGTCATAAAATCTATAGTGTTAGCAGATCCAAAAACAGCAGTATATTCACAAGTTCTTTCATCTCCCATAACTCCAACAGATTTTTACAGGAAGTACAACAAAGGCTTGGCTTAACTTTGTTATATAAACCAGCCTTTTCTTAATTCTTCTATAACATTGCATCAGCTTCTCTCAAGATATCAGCCTTTTCTTTTAGTAACTCTCCTAAGATTCTGATTCCTAAAACTATACTCTGGGAATGGATGTCATCAACCATATAATCAGATACCCAATTCTCTACCAACTTTTCTAACTTTATCTTTAAATAACTGTAAAGTTCAAGTAATTCAAATTTTAAATCTTCTGAAGACCTCCAACATTGTGATGAGATTTTATAGTAACAGATCACTTTTAACGAAACAGATTCGATAATCATCTGATATATAGCAGTCTAAGAATTCAGCACCTTCAATAGCTTCATTGAATACCTAACGAATTCCTTTTCCTATAATTTTTCTTTTTGTTTCTGATCAGCACTCCAGCAAGTTTAGATAAAATCTTCTTCATTTACGCACTTAATATTCATATCAAAAGTTTAGCATAAACTTCCATAACTTGTTTAGCTTCTATCTTTTCTAAGTAAACCAGTATCAACAAAGATACGTTAATTGTCTACCTATTGCTTTATTGATAAGTGCAGCAGCGACAGATGAGTCAACTCCACCCAGATAATCCTAAGATAAATCTGTTTATTTCCAACTGTTTTTCTTTTATTTGTTTTGCAGTTGATTCAATATAGTTTTGTTATCAGTATTCAGTTTTTTCAGCCTTAGCTATCCAGAGAGAGTTCGGGTGATATTGGAAAGCATGTTAGAGTGCGCATCTTTCAGGGTGCTATTGGAAACAGCATAGATATTCTTATCTAGTTTTCATGCGCATGACGCATCCAAACAGTTGTTTCTACTTAACATTTTGTGCATAGACAATTGTCTTTATCATCAAACCTCTAATTCAGCCTTTACTAAATTCCCTTGTTTATCTGCTCTGCAACTTCCACCATGTGAAATGAGTTATAGTTGCATTCCATAGCAAAAGCCTCTAAAATTGGGATATTTTGTTCAAATAATTTTATATCCAAGCTTGAGCACCTTCAGTATAAAACAGAAGCATACCACCAGAAAAGTATAATCTTTTGGCTCTTCTAGCTAAAATTTTTATCAACATCTCATGAAAGGGAACAACTTCAGCATAAACTCCCATTTCCTCTGACTCTTCTGCAATCAGTTGATTGTATTGAGAACCAAAGTCAAGTATAATAATCCACCTTTTTCATTATAAAACCCACTATTAAATTACATATATTATATCATATTTTCTTTTATACGAAGATTAAAGAAGAATTTTTATCTAAAGGTACTTAGGTACATAATGTTCCATTTTCAATGAAACATTTAGTATTATTTTCATCTTTGAATCAGTAAGTTTTACTATATCTTTTAGCTTCCTAAAACTATAACTGCTTTTGATCTCATATCTTCAGGTAAAGTTCTAAAACTTTTTAAAAACATTTTTATTGTATGACATAACTATACAAGCTCCATAGCCAAGCTTTCATTAGCAAGTAGATAACATTTTGAGAAGCAATACCTACATCAAAAATATTGTAAAAATCAGGGATATTAGTATCTTTTTGCTGAAATTAATATAGGTAGGCTCCAGGTCTTTCTTCAAGTGTAGGCTTATCTTCAAGTTTTAGTAATCCTCCCAAAGAAATAGCAGAAAAAGTTGCATTTTTCATCATCTACAGTGATGAGTATCTTAAAAACTGTGAATTTTTAGCTGATGAAGAATATCTAGCTCCTTCTAGAATTTTTAAAAATTTCTTCTTTGAGATATCTGTAGAATTTTCTGTGTGAACGAGTATTTTTATCTTTTTCAATCATGACAATAACCTCCTTAAAATGAACTATATAACAAAAATTATATTAGAATTTCGATATTTTTATAGAAGAGGAGCTCATAAAACTCCTTTTACTTTTTCTGAGTTGATTTTTAATTAAAGAGAATTTACTAAAGAATTAACTTTTCGCTAAGCTAATCTAGCTTTCTTTTCTAGAAGCAGTATTTTTCTTTTAAAAATTCCTTTTACTAACTGCTTTATCTACCCTTTTTGTATAGCAACCGATAAAGCTGCTTTTTGCAGCTCACATCTTTAAAGTTCTAATAGAAGCAAAACTTTTTAGCTCATAGTTTTAACTCTAGTTTTAATCGGTTTGATTTCTAACTCTATTTCTTTTCTGCTACTAATACTTCTTTAGTTGATTTTGAACTTTGCTATTTTACTCTAAATGATTTTTATACCTATTAAAAATAACATAATTAAATTAATATTCAATTAAGCTTCAAAGAGACACATATTTTACAATTAATCGTTAAAAATATCTATGTTTTTGTTAAATACAAGTAGAAATTTTATTAATTAATAAAAATCTATTTTAAATTGTTTCATATTAGTATAGAATTTATCACTTAAATAGTAATATCTTTTCTATGTATCCCATCAGCTTGACCAGCATTATGAACTTCAGAAATTTCTTTAAAGATAAGTTCTAAAACTTTTCCATACTTCATAGCAACTGATCAGGATCTTTTTCCGATTTAAATTTCTAGCAACAACATTTTCTTCCATTTTTAAATTGCACTAACGTTAATATATTTTTGTTCTTGTATAAATCTGTTAATATTATTTATTACATCTCTAACTTCTGGTTTCATTAAACTCCTCCTAAAATAATTTTTAATAATCTTATTATACTATATTTTATTAATTTTGAAAAATTAATTGTAATTTAGTATAGAATAAAATATAATTGAGATGAGAAAGAAAAAGGTGAAATATGAAAAATAGCAGTATTTCTATTTGAAGGTGCAGAACTTTTTGAGATAGCAAGTTTTTACAGATATCTTTGGTTGGAATAATATAGTTGGCTTAAAAGAATTTAGAGATATAAAGGTGAAAAACAATTTCGTATAAAGAAGAGATTAAATGTACTTTGGGGAGGAACTTTAAAGCAGAAAAGCTTTATTACAGAAAAATAATATAGAAGATATTTTCTTTACGATGCTCTAGTTATACCCAGGTGGTTTTAGGTGAGCTAACTTCTAAGGATAAGGAAAAATGAAATATTTAAAAATTAGTTAAACATTTTTCTGAGAACAATAAAATTATTGTGGCTATTTGTACAGCTGTTATTAATTTAATAGAAACAAGAGAAATAAAAATAAGAAGGTGACAACTTATCTTTTAGATAATAAAAAGATATTTTTAATCAATTATTTGATGTCATTCCAAAGGAAGAAGAAATTGTTGTAGATGAAAATCTATTTACTTGTCGAGGACCGGCTAATGCTCTAGACTTATCGCTATTAATTTTAGAGAAAAATGACATCTAAAGAAAAATGTAGAAATAGTTAAAGAAAAATATGTTTCTAAAATAGCTATTTTCTTTTTACAAAATATATGATATGCTAAACCAAACTAAAAAGAGGTGGTATAATGAAAATGAGGTGAAAAACAAAGTTGTAGCATTGGATTATAAAAGTGTATGATGCAGATACAAAGGAATTATTAGAAGATACAGCTGAATTATATCTCTTATTATTATATTCAAAGGTATGGGATTATTCCTACCAAAAATAGAAGCTGCATTAGACAGCAAACTCAAAAGGATACAAAAACAACAATTGAAATACCTATGGAAGAAGCCTACGGAGACTATGATGAAGAATTAGTTGAAGAGTTAACAAAGGCTGATTTCGTAGATTTTGAAGATATCTATGAAGGAATGGAATTCGTAGTAGAACTAGAAGATGGAAGTGAAATGGTAGCTGTTATAACAGAAATTGATGGAGATAAAGTTTATACAGATTCTAACCATCCATTCTCTGGAAGAAACTTATTATTTGAAGTAGAAGTTACTGATGTAAGAGAAGCTACTGATGAAGAATTAGCTCATGGTCATGTTCATGAATACGAAAAATGAGGAGTAAAATAGTATGAAAATAGCATTAGGTAGCAGATCACGGTGGATTTGAATTAAAAGAAAAATAAAACAACATCTAAGCAAAAAGAAGGAATAGAGTTATAGATTTTTGGAACTAATAGTACAGAAAGTGTAGATTATCCAAAATATGGTCATTTAGTTGCAAAATAGTAGTTAATAAAGAAGTTGACTTTGGTATCTTAGTTTGTGGAACTGGTATAGAATTTCTATAGCAGCTAATAAAAATTAAAGGTATAAGAGCTGCAAACTGTACAAATACAACTATGGCAAAATTAACAAGACAACACAATGATGCAAATATTTTTAGCTTTTTAGGTGCTAGAATAGTTGGAGATGTTTTAGCTTTAGATATAGTTGATGAATTTCTTAGCTGCTTCTTTTGAAGGTGGAAGACATCAAAAGAGAATGAGATGAAATAGAAGCTTGTAATTTATTTTAGCAGTGCAAGAACACTTGTGACTCTAGCACTCGTAGGGTGTTAGTCATGAGACATGTACTCACAGAGTATGAATTGCACGAAAATTCAGTGAAGCATATAGGGAAACTGATGTAGACACGGAGCAAAAACCGTGCAACAAAGAAACTGAATTGCTGGGAACTCTAAAAAGCTAGTATAACCACAACATAATATCTAGAAGTGAGATATGGTACAAGTGGATGGTGGCGAAAGCAGACATACTAGATGGTGCAAGGTTAAATCCCAAACAGGATAATAGACAATCAGCAGCTAAGCCTGAAAAGGAAAGTTCAACGACTATCCCCGTGAGGGAGTACAATACAAGCGATTGGTATTGGAAGTGGTTTCGCCTAAGGTGTTGAGATACACTATGCGGATAAGATATGCTCTGTGCTTGTTAGAGATACAGAAGTTCATAAGAGAACTGCATAAGTAGTAGCGCACTTATGAACGACGCTTCCCACTGTTGTGGGGTTTTAAAAACTTTAAAAATGTTTAAAAATAAATACATACTTTTTAATGGATAAAATGTAGAATATATGGTATAATATCTCTAGATGAAAAGGAGGTGATTATATATGTATTTAACATTAAAACAACAAGTAAAACATCTTAGTAAAAAGAATTTAAAAATTTTTTAAAATATTTTGTGCTATATAGCTAAGAATTTAAAAGAATCTGCTTTATATAATGTTAGACAACACTATTTTAAAAATAAAAAGTATTTAAGCTATATGAAAACTATAAGATGCTTAAAATAGTGAGAACTATAGAAGTTAAATTCTAATATGGCTCAACAAATTTTGAAAGAAGTAGATGAAAGTTTTAAATCATTCTTTTGCACTTTTTAAAACTTGCTAAGACTGGTCAATATATGGTAAAATAAAAATTACCTAATTATCTTGCTAAAGATGGTTTTACAACTTTGTTATAGGTTTTGTTAGATTAAAAGATGATATGCTGATAGTTCCTTATTCAAATTCTTTTAAGAAAAACCTCATCAGGAAGTTAAAGTTAAAGCTACCATCAGTATTTAAAAAGACAAGAAGATAAAAGAAATTAGAATATACCAAAACAACATTCTAGGTACTTTGAAATTCAGATATACTTAAGTGAAGTAAAAGTAAAATTCAAAGGAATTAAAATGAAAATAACGTACTAGGAATTGATTTAGGTATAGACAATCTTTGCGCTTGTGTTACAAATACTGGAGCTTCATTTATAATAGATGGTAGAAAAATTAAAATCTATTAATCAATACTATAATAAGATAAATGCAAAATTACAAAAGTATAAAAAGATAAAAAGATTAAGCGCACTAAACATTCAAAGGCAAAAGAGAATAACTAGAAAGAGAAATAATCGTATAAATGATTATCTTTCAAAAGCAGCAAGAATAATAATAAATTATTATCTTAATAATGATATAGGAAAACTAGTTCTAGGATATAATGAAGATTTTCAAAGAAATTCAAATATTGGAAAACTATAAATAATCAGAACTTTTGTAAATATACTATATGGAAAATTAAGAGATAAATTAATATATCTATGTAAACTATATGGAATAGAATTTAAACTACAAGAGAGATATACATCAAAAGCAAGTTTCTTTGATGGAGATAGAAATTCCAATATATGATAAAAGAAAATCTACAAGAATATATATTCAGTGGAAAAGAATAAAAGAGGACTATATCAAACAAGCGCAGGAAAACTCATAAATGCAGATTGTACGGAGCATTAAATATTCTAAGAAAAAGTAAAGTTGTGGACTTAAGTGTCCTATACAATAGAGGTGAGCTGAACACACCTCAAAAGAATAAGTAGGGGAAAGCTATCAAACTTAGAAAATTTTTAAATATTTTTAAAGATTTTTAGAACCCCTGTGACTCTAGCACTCGTAGGTGTTAGTCGTGGGAAGTTCAGTTTACAGGTGGGATAAGATGGCAAACATTATTTACAAAGATTATAATAGAGAAATTCCAGCAGATATAGTGTATGAAGATGATGATGTAATTGCTTTTTAAAGATATAGTCACCAGTTGCACCTGTTCATGTATCTTGTTAGTGCCTAAAAAGAAATTCCAACTATCAATGATATAAGTGATGAAGATGCTTTGCTAATTGGAAAGTATATGAGTAATAGGAAAGTTAGCAAAGGAATTTGAATTGACAAAGATGGTTATAGAGTTGCTTTCTAACTGTAATGAACATGGAGGACAAACAGTATTTCATATACATTTTCATTTGATTGGTGGAAATCAATTAGAACTATGGTTTAGAGAAGAAATGAAAAATATTAATATTAATGGTAATGGTTTTGAGGCTTAGTGGCATGTGGAGAAAAATTTCCACACACAAGTCAAAGTACTAAAGAAAAATGATAAAAGAACTAAAAGTAGCTATGGAAAAGCAGAAGAAACAAAAGTGAAAAAGATGCCAAGTAGCTTCTAGAAAAATGGGTGAAATAATAAAAATCTCAACTGAATTAGAAAAAGAAGTTCAGAGGAGATGAAAAAGCCAAAGAAGAATTAGAGAGTGGGAGAAACTGATAAAAAGAAATAGGATTATTAATAAATTAAAGAAAAAAGTGTGAGTTAGCTGATTAGCTACACTTTCTTTATATTCTAACATATTCTAACTTCCTAACACTGTTAGAATATGTTAGAATATGTTAGAAAAATAAAAAATATTCTAAAGGTGACTATAATGATAAAAGAAACAGATGGAGATAGTTATGAAAAACTTCGTTCTTTAAATCAAGATTTAACTTTTTGATTATACTGAAAAATTTTTAAAGAAAATAATCTATCATTTGGCTCAAGTCAGACATTGGGTTTAATAGGAGAAGATGATTTATATACAAATCTTGCTTTGCTTTTTATCAGAACAATGTAATCATATACTTTAAAAAGTTGCAGTATTTGAAGGAATAGAAAAGAATATATTTAAAGATAGAAAAGAATTCAAAGGTTCACTATTAAAACAAGTGACAGAGGCTTTTTGAATTTATTAATCTTTAACATAAACAGAGCGACTTTTGAAGGTTTAATTAGAAAAAGATGAAAGAGATTATCCAGTAGAAGCTATAAGAGAAGCCTTATTAAATGCAGTTATTCATAGAGAATATTCATTTAGTGGTAGTACCTTTGTAAATATATGAAGATAGAATAGAGTTTGTTTCATTAGGTGGGATAGTCTATGGCTTTGTCGTTAGATTCAATTATGTTAGGAGTATCACAATCAAGAAATGAAAAATTAGCTAATATATTTTTACAGATTACATCTGATTGAAGCCTCATGGAACAGGAATAAGAAAGATATTTACTAATTATGAAAGATACAATATGAAACCAAACAATCAGAGCAGAAGTTGGAGCATTTCAAGTTGTTCTCCCAACATACACATTCTGAACCTCTCACGACTGGTACCCTACGAGTCCTAGAGTCGCAAGGTTCTAAGTACTATTTAGTCTTTTTTGAATATCTAGTATTCAAATACTAGCTAATTTCCTTAAGACTTTCATCGGACAAGCTCTCCGCTGAGAACATTTTACGTCCTGTTGGCTCGGTTCGAAAAACCATTTGAATTTTTGGCAGTGAATATTTTACGAGGTTACTGCATTTTCTAACCTCAACCTTATATATTCAGTTTCCAATGTTCTAAATATATTATACACTAAAATTTGTAAATTAAGTTTTAGTTAACAATCATCCCCACTTGAGAAGTAGGAGACTTTTGTTAAATTTTTGTTAAACTTAATAAGAAAAGGATAAAATAGATAGAAGAACTTATAAATATTATAAAAATAAATTTCTTGTACATTTTTTTGTTTTAAAATAATTTATGCTATAATGAAATATAAAAATATAGAGGTGATAATATGAAGCCAATAATTGCAATAGTAGGAAGACCCAATGTTGGAAAAATCTACTCTTTTCAATAATTTAATTGGAGATAAGATAGCGATAGTGGACGACCTACCTGGAGTAACAAGAGATAGATTATATAGAGATACAGAGTGGAGTGGTTCAGAATTTGTAATAGTGGATACAGGAGGACTAGAACCAAGAAACAATGATTTCTTAATGACTAAAAAATAAAGGAACAAGCAGAAGTTGCTATGAATGAAGCAGATGTTATTTTGTTTGTTGTAGATGGAAAAAGCAGGACTTAATCCTTTAGATGATGAGATAGCATATATATTAAGAAAGAAAATAAACCTGTTATCTTGTGTGTAAATAAAATAGATAATTATTTTGAACAACAAGATGATATTTACGATTTCTATGGATTAGGTTTTGAATATCTTGTTCCTATCAGGGGAACACAAAGTAAACTTAGGGATATGCTAGATATAGTTGTTGAAATTATAGGAAAAATGGATTTTCCTGAAGAAGATGAGGATGTTTTAAAATTAGCTGTTATAGGAAAACCTAATGCTGGAAAATCTTCATTGGTTAATAAAACTTTCAGGTTCAGAAAGAAATAATAGTAAGTGATATTGCAGGTACAACAAGAGATGCTATAGATACCTTTAATTGAATACAAAGACAATAAATATATGATAATAGATACAGCTGGTATAAGAAGAAAAATCTAAAGTTGAAGAAAGCTTAGAATATTATTCGTGTTAAGAGCATTGGAAAGTATAAAAAAGAGCAGATGTATGTATCTTAATGTTGATGCTAAAGAAGGGCTCTAACAGAACAAGACAAGAGAATAGCAGGAATAGCTGCTGAAGAATTGAAACCTATAATTATTGTAATGAATAAGTGGGATTTGGTAGAAAATAAAAATAATGTAACTATGAAGAAAAATGAAAGAAGAATTGTATGCTGAGTTACCATTCTTATCTTATGCTCCTATAGAATTTATTTCAGCTCTAACAGGACAAAGAACTACAAATCTTCTTGAAATATCTGATAGAATCTATGAAGAATATACTAAGAGAATTTCAACAGGACTTTTAAACACTGTATTAAAAGATGCTATCCCTAATGAATAATCCGCCAACAAGAAAGGGTAGATTAATTAAAATCAATTATGCAACTCAAGTTTCTGTTGCACTCACCAAAAATTTGTTTTTATTCTGTAATTACCCTGAACTTATACATTTCTCTTATGCAAGATATATAGAAAATAAATTTAGAGAAGCATTTGGCTTTTGATGGAAGTCCAATTATGATAAGCTTTTGAAGCTAAGAGTAAGATTTATAATATGAGATAGTAAAAACAGCTCAGTGCTAAATTTCTTAACGATAAAATCAAGAGTTCGCTGATTGACCAACTCACTACGTTCAGACACGTCGAGATTTACTCGGCTCACTCTATTTGGATTTTTATCTAAATTTAGATGCAAGTTCACTTGTTTTTACTATACTCCAACTCTATAAAGCTAATTATACAAAGCTCAATTTTATCATATTTTTATAAAAACTTTTTAAACTTTTTCTTAGGGTCTCTGTCTAAAGGTTATAGATAATAAAAATCTCTCCCCAGAAAGAAAAAGTGACCTACTCTTTCAAAATGAGAAGGGTAATTTCATAATAATACGAGAAAAATAATAGATATAGTCTATCCCACAAAAAGTCCATATCATGGACTTTTTATTTTATTTTAGAAAAATGATAGAATATCTATTATGAAAAATATAGATAAAAACAAATAATAATTTAGAAAAATTGAAAATTGTATTGAATTAGCAGAAAAACTGATATGATAGTATATAGTAAACAATCCAATATCTCAACTTAATAAGTTGAAACATCATGAACTAAATCTTTTAAGGGTCTAAATGAAGACTGTGATTATTGGCAGTCTATCCAAAAGATTTTTACAGAAGAAGATTTGTCCTGTGAAATACTTGTAAAATAGAAAAAGAAATCTAAATTTATAGAGCTAGAACACAAGCATTATTTAGGAATATCTAGCTTTAGGTTTAAAAAGAGAAAGTTTAGAGATTTAATTGTTAAAATGGTTATTGTTATGGTATTATATTAGAGAATATGTTTGATTTTTAAAAGAGAATCTTTTGAGAGTAAAATTCTTCACCTGTTGAAAATTATAGAATAGATGAAAGTGAGATACTCAAAAATGAATACCAAGAATTAAACATAACTCTAGTATCCTTAAGGTTGATAGCTAGTTGCTAGAACTCAACTAATCTCATCTAGAACTTTAGTACAAACTACATAGATTTAGGAAATGTACAATTAAATTATGAGGTAGAAAGAGAAAAAGTACTAAGATAGCTGGGGTGATACTATAATAATTAAAAAGTATGGAAAAATTTTAAGATTGTAGGAAGAAAATGGCTGACTAAAAAGAAAATCAAATTAATAATTAGAAAAATATATATAGGTGAGGTTATATGAAAAAATTTATAGGTTTTTATTACTATTTATTGTTATTTCAGTTACCATCCTGTTTTTGCAAGAGATATTTTATTAAAAGCTTATTTAGAAAGAAAAATGTCTCAGGCAAATAATGCAGAAGTTACAATAGGTAGTTTGATTTAGATTATTTTCTGAACAGTTACATTACTTTTAAAAGATGTAAAGATTATGAGTAACTTAAATGAAGAAGAAGTCTTTATTTCTATCGATAAATTAAAAAGTTATTATAATATAAACTTTTAGAAAGAAAATAATAACTTTTTGATGATGCAGAAATAGAAGGAATATCTTTCTTGGGAATGCAAAAATATGAATATAACTCTGAAGAAGATATGGTTGTTTTTGAAAAATAAAGTGACTGAAGCTGAAGAAAAGTTGAGAGAGAAAAAGTTCTAACAGAACTTAAAAATCTTTATTTGAATAAAATAGAAGAAAATCATTTAAATTTAAATGAAGTTTTTCAAGAAATTCTAAGTAATAGAACAGATCTTAGTGAACTTGAAAAATAAAACAAAGCATAAAGAATATTAAAGAAAGTAGTGAAAAGAATTTAAATATTTCAGAAGTAGTTGGAGAAATATCTATATTGGTAAAAAGTACAAAGAAACTTGGACAAGATTTAGATATTAAAGATTTAAGTAAGACTGAAGATGAACTGAAAGATGGAATGACTTTAGAAGAATCACTAGATAGAGTTGTAAGAAACTTTAAAATAGAAATAAACTTGTTTTATTCGATTTAGATGGTTATATCAACATGTATTTAAACTTAGTTTATGAACAAAATATATAATCTTTCTTTTGAAATATAGAAATATTCTTGATGAAATCGTGTTAGGAAAAAGAAAAAGATTCTAAATTAGATGATGAAGATGTCTGGGAACTATTCTTTAACAGTATAATTATCACTTCTAATGTTTATGGAATTAGTTTTAATGGTGAAGCTAAGAATTTCTCAACAAGAATTTCAAAGGACACAGATAATACTGAGTTTAAATTATTTGAGAGAGAAATACCATAGGTGAATTAAAGGTTTCATTAACTTTGATACAGAGCTATAGAGTCAACTTTGAATATTCCTGAGGCTGATTAAAAGATTTAGGAAGCGATTGTATACAAGGTGGACAGGGAGTTTTATTCCAAAATTTAAAAACAGATGGTTCTCATTTAGTTATAAATGGAAGTATACATCTAAAAGATATGGAAACTTGATGTAGCAAAAATAATTGAAACTATGAAAAATAGAAGATGAAGTTACTAGAGAAATAATAGCACCTCTATTAAAAGAATTAAATACTGGTGAAATTTATTATAGTTACGACACTGATTCAAGAACATTACAAATTAAGACTAATATAGTTGAAATTTTTGATGAAATTCTAAATGGAGAAAACTCTTCTTTAAAAATCAAAGATAAGAGAACAAATAAAGAAGACTTTTTAAATAAAATTAGTGCATAATATTGACAACATAAAAATAAAAATGATAATATATATTGCCTCTTAGAGATATGGGATATATATCATCGAACCGTGTCAGATCTGGAAGGAAGCAGCACTAAGATGTATAGTATATGCATATCTTCCTAAGGGTATCTTTTATGTATGGAGAAATAAATTTAAAATATATGGAGGAAACTTTAATGAAAAAATAATAAAATATGTGAATTATTAGGATTAAATATCCAATATTTCAAGGAGCTATAGCTTGGGTAGTACAGGTGGAGAATTAGCAGGAGCTGTTTCAAGAGATGGAGGTCTTGGGAACACCTACTGGTGGAGTGAATGGAACCAGAACTTTTAAGACAACATATTAGAAAAGCTAAAGAAATAACTTAATCCATTTGGTGTTAACTTAATGCTTTTTACGTCCAGATGTAGAGCAACAAATGAATGTTTTGTATTGAAGAAGGAGTAAAAGTTATTACAACTGGAGCAGGAAACCCTGGAGCTTTTATGGATAAACTAAAAAGCTGCTAATATAAAGGTTATTCTGTTATACCTACAGTTAAATTAGCAGAAAGAATGGAAAAATAGGAGCAGATGCGTATAGTTGAAGGAATGGAAAGTGGAGGACACGCTGGAACTCTTACAACTATGGCTTTACTTCCTCAAATAGTTAATGCAGTATCTCATACCAGTTATAGCTGCTGAGGTATAGCTATGGAAAAACAATTCTTAGCTGCACTTGCTATGGGAGCAGATGCTATTCATGTGGGACTATATTCTTAACAGCAAAAGAATGTATAATTCATCAAACTATAAAGATATAATCTTAAAAAGCTAAAGATAGATCAACTGTTGTTACAGGAACTTCAACAGGGCACCCTGTAAGAGTTATTGATAATAAATTAGCAAAAAGAAATGATAGAACTTGAAAGAAGTGGAGTCTCCTAAAGAAGAAATTGAAAAATTAGGAACTGAAGCTTAAGATTAGCTGTTGTTGAAGGATACTGAAAGAGGAAGCTTCATGTCAGGACAAGTTGCAGCTATGGTAAACGATGAAAAACAACAAAAGAAATTTTAGAATACTTAATGAATGATTTAAACTTGAGGTAGAACAATTAAGAAGAAGACTAGAAAACTGGAACATCTAATCTTAGTGTTTGCAATATTTTACATACTATGTTATACTTTTCTAGATGGGTAGAATAAAATTATTATGGTGGGAATTATGAGCAAACCAGGTAATTATAAAAGGTAAAAATGATAGATTGGTAATTGCTTTTAAAACCCAAAAATCTGATTTTTGGAATTATGTGATATTCTAAAAACTAAGATATTAGAAGCAAAAGGAATTATTGGAAATAGTCGTAGGCAACAGAGTTCAGCGGTAGAAAGTTGACAAGTGAAGAAGAAGATATTCTAATTGGAATCCCTAACAGAAAAATAGTAACATAGTTATTTCTATATTTTACTGAAAATGAAAAAGAACGATGAGAAAAACCTAAAGATAAAAATCTAAGGATCAAGCAAATGGATCTGAAAGTAAGTTTAATCCATTGATGGAAGAAGGAAAAACTCATTTTTATAGAGGAACTTTAAGATCAGGAGCAAAAATAGAATCAGATGGAAGTGTAGTTGTAATAGAGATGTAAACCCGTCTTCTATAATAAGAGCTAGAGGAAATGTAATCGTTTTAGGTCGTCTTAATGGAACTGTCTATGCAGGATTAAATGGAGATGAACAAGCTTTTTGTAATCGCTATTTATTTCAATCCTATTCAACTGACTAGTAGGAATGAAAAACAAAACTGATATGCAAAAAGAAATTTTAGATTCTTCAAGAGTTAACATAAATTTAGGGATTGCAAGAATAAAAATCAAGAAAATAGTTGTTGAGGAGTTGATATAGTATGGGAGCAAGAGTTATTGTTATTATCAGGAGAAAGGTGGAGTTGGAAAACAACAACGACTGCAAATATAGGAGCTGCTTTTAGCAGACAAAGGTCATAAGGTTTTTACTTATAGACACAGATATAGGTTTAAGAAATCTAGATGTTGTTATGGGACTTGAAAATAGAATAGTCTATGATTTAATCGATGTTAGTTGAAGGGATGTAGAGTAAGCCAAGCTTTTAATTAAAGATAAGAGATGTCCCAAATCTTTGTCTTACTACCAGCTGCTCAAATAAGAGATAAAAACGATGTCAATACTGACCAAATGAAAGAATTAATTTTTCTGTAAAGGAAAGTTTTGACTATATCTTAATAGACTGTCCAGCAGGAATAGAACAAGGATTTAAAAATGCAATAGCTGCAGCAGATGAGGCTATAGTTGTTCAACTCCCGGAAGTTTCAGCTACAAGAGATGCTGATAGAATCACGGACTATTGGAAGCCGTAGAATAAAAAGTCCAAGAATTGTTGTAAATAGACCAAGAATAGATATGAAAAAGAAAAGAATATGTTAAGTGTAGAAGACATACTTGATATATTAGCAGTAAAGTTGTTAGGAGTAGTTCCTGATGATGAAACTGTAGTTATTTCTACAAATAAAGGAGAACCTTTAGTATATAAAGGAGATTCTTTAGTCAAAAGCATTTAAGAATATTGCAAAGTAGAATAGAAGAGTAGAAGTTCCTTCTACTAGATTTAGATATTAAATGAGTATATTAGAAAAATAAAATTCGTATTTAAGAGGTGATAACAGTGTTAGGTATACTATCAGGTTTATTTAAAAAGATCTCAAAAAGATGAAGCTTAAAAATAGATTAAAACTAGTCTTAATCCAAGATAGAGCAATGTTACCATCTGGAGTTTTAGAAAACATGAAAGATGATATACTTAAAAGTTTTCATCTCAGTATGTTGAAATTGAAAAATCTAAATTAAATATTGAGGTTTCTCCTTGTGATGACGATCCTAGAAAAACAGCTTTTAGTCGCAAAATATTCTATTATAAAAAGCAGGAAACAGAAAATAAAAATAATTTTAATAAAAGAGAATTTTTAAGATTATATTCTTGAGAAATTCTCTTTATATTATGTAATTTTATGTTAAAATTTGCTATTTTTTCTTTTTAATTTTAAATGCTTTTTATCATATAAAAATAGTGTTTGTTGGCTACTTGTTGGCTATGTCAAAAAGAGGGAGTTTTTATGAAATAAAAAGGGCAGGAAAAACCTACCCAATTAATTATTTCTTGCAACTTAGAAAGTGATTATTAATTTCTTTCAAAGATTCTTTTATTTCTTTCAGTGTCATCAGTCATTGTTTTTCTAACTTTTTCTATTTTTCATTCAGATTTAAATTTTTCTCTGTGAAAGTTTTTTCTAAGTTACTTCTATTTATTTTCATATTCTCTTTTGTCTAGCTTCTTGTCAATCATAGCCTCTAAATAATCATTGTTCTTTTCGATTTTGTTATCACGCTAGACGATATGCCTCTAATAAAAAGCTATAACACCAATTAACCTCTGCGACATATGTCAAATGTTCTTGAGTTATCGCAACCATAAGCACCACTCTCATAATTTTTAAAAATATTGTTCCATAATTTATAGTATTCTCTTGCTTCCTTAGTTCTCATCAACTATAGCTCTATCAATGTATCCCTCATTTTTCAGTTTATCCTGCACAAAAATTTTTTCCACAGTATTTTACAGCTACATAAAATTTTTCTACGAGTTTTAGCATTTACTCCTGTTTCTTTTCATAATAAAATCAGAAAATTTTATCTGCAAGAGTGCGATTAATTCCTGTATCGTTATATTTAGAATATAGATAATCGTGAATAATTGCACCTTTGATATATTTGCCAAAAAGGTCATATATCCATTGTAAAGATTTAGGATAGAAGCCCATCAGTTATAAAAGCCCTTTAGGTACAGTTATCAAAAAGTCGTTGATTGAATAGATGTAATCGTCTTCAAGAATACATTTACTATCATTGATAGGGTTTTTAATTTAAGCTTTTGTAATCTCCATTTTTACCTTTCTTTCATTCTTTTGAAAATAGGTTGCAACTCTTTACAACGGCATCAATAGTTGTTTCATTGATGAAAAATTCTTTAAATGAGTTGGTAACTTGCTAACAAATTCTTGAACTGCTTTTTTGATAGGTCTCCTAATCCTTTTCCTTGTATAGCCAATTCTGCTCTATTGCTTCTTTGTTTACTGCTTCTTTTCCTTCATATCTCCATTTTTAAAACAAAAATAAATAACTGTTGATACATACGTATCCCTAACACTTGCCACATCATTTGCTTTGTCCATACAAACCTCCTATAAATTATCTTTTAATAAATTCAACTAATAAACTAACTCACATCTTTAACTATAGAAAAATCTTAGTGCTTCATCTATGTTACTGCCAAAAAGGTTCAATTAAAATATATGTGATCTTTTAGAATTACATATCTCCATACCCTCCTCTTGTATTGCTATCTTGAACTTCTATAAGCCCTCTATTACCTCTTACAGTGCTTTTTAAACTTACTTGCAACCCAGCCATTAAATCTACAGCTAGCTTTTTTAGCTTTATCATTTTTATAGTAAACTAAACATTCGCAACCTTTAGCACTTGGAGATAACGAACTATTAAAAATGTAATTCTAAACAGAACTTATAATCATTCTTATTTAATTCCTTTAAAACTTCTTTTCATTTCTACAAACATAATTTGTACTTGCTTTTCTTTTCATAGATATCGACAAGTTCAGGAATTTCTCCTTTACTTTTTCAGCAATATTTTTCCAATAAGAAAAATTCACTACTGACTATCATAGAAAAAGCCCCTTTACTTTGCATTGTGTCCTATAATTAATGCTACTTTTCTCCATTTTCTCACCTCCTAAAATATAAAAATCGTTAAAATTTGTGATAAAAACTTAAAAATCTATTTTCTTAAATATAAAATTAGTAAAAATTATATTTAAAAATGATAGATTATAAAAATTTGACTTTATAATAAGCCGTTTAAAGAGTTTTATAAAAGCATAGTCATATAAAACTATGTCTGAGTTATAAAACTCTTTAAATTAGCCTTTGCAAGTTTAGAGTGTATTTCTTTTCCTTTTCTTCTCAAATTCATCTTTGTTAACTCTTTTTGGATTCTCTTTAGTCTTGAAATAATTTCTTGCATGTAGACAGATTGAATAAATGTAGTACCAAAAGAGCATAAGCATACCTAATTCTGTAATCCTGCATTCATACCGAAATTATCCTCAAAAATACTCAAGTTATTTTATCTGCTCCCATATTTTTAGCGAGTTGTAAGGCTACCACATGTTGCAACCATTTTTGAAATATCTGTATCCCGACATCTCTGTCTGTGTTCCGTTTTATCTACTTTATAATCAAATCCATAATCTAATACCTCAACTTTTTAAGCTATCTATGGTATTAAAATAATCTTTTCTTTGTGCTTCTGTGTCTCAATATCCATAAGTGTTTATCTTTATCCCAATTTAAATATTTATCATTCTTGAGGCTTTTGGCACTTTTATTATCTTTTTATTTTCTATAAACTCTCCAACTTCAAGAGTTATCTCAATATCATTTGCGACTTTTTCTTCTCTTGTCATTTCTCTAATGTGTTATTATCAAAAATAGGATAGTTGGAATGGTGTATCTCTTTCAATTATTGTTGAATTGTCTTTTTGAATGTTAGGATAATATCCAAAAATAACATCCCAACCTCCATAAAGTTTTACTTCATCAGATGTTAAGTTTACATCAAAATAACAGTTTTGGTATTTTTCTTTGAATATATATAATACATAATTTACTCCTTTCAAAAATTTAGTATTTTTAGGCTATCTGTTCCATCACAGATAGATTTTTAAAAATGTGCATAGATTGAAAATCTAATTACTGATGATCAACAAGGATCTTAAAATTGAGTTATAAACGTTACTTTAACTACCAATATTGCGATTGGAGATTCTATCAGTGTGGAAGGAATCCTCTCACAGCTGTTTTTGTAAGCGGTTTTTATATAATTACATCAAAAGTGAAAAATGAATATATATGAATATTGGGGACTTTACTAAGTTTCTCAGCCCTAATAGATGTGTAATTAGAAAAATAAAAACTATGGATTTACTTTCTTATGCCACAATATTAGTTTTCTATAAGTAGATTAATAGTATAATTATTTTAGCCTTTCTTGTGTTCGAAATTTGGTAGTTGTAATAAAATGCAGCTATAGTATTTCCATAAACAGAATATCCACCTGGAGCTCCACTCCCTCTTTCTAGAATTACACAAATAATTCATTTGGATCTATATCTTGTGAATTTTTCCGCTATATCTACAAAACAAATCTCTATCTAAATCTCTAGTTAGAGTTATATCTCTAAATTTTAAGAGATTTTTCCAATCTATTAAGATTTTTCTAATATAGACATATCTACAAAAATTTTCCATTTGGCATTGGAGCAGTATCCTCCAACTTTACATTTATAATATTTTTGTTAGTTCAGAATAATAAACATTTCCCAATCTGCATTTGCTATAGAGAAAATCTCCGTCATGTTTTCCAACTGCTGATACAAGTCTATCATTTAAGCCTTTTTGAATTCTTTTTCTGTATCTCCTTTTAATTTAAGTATGTAATCCTCAATTTTTATCCCATAGTTCATCTCCAGAAATCTCTAAATTTCCTCATGATTTGCCTTCCAAACTGGTAATTTTTAGTTCCTTTGTAACTTTTTCTATTTCTTCCCTACCTTGTGGGTCAGTTAATCCATTCAGCCATACCTCCCCTGAAATTTTAATTTTTCTATTTCTTCTAAATTCATTTCTTTCTAATTCTGATAAACTGTACATTTCAATATAATACTCATCTCTAGCTAATGTAATCTTTTCACTTCTTCTAATGTCATTTCATGCAGTTCTGATATTAGATAATCTTCTCCATAAATTCCATTAATAACTTCTAGCCCGACACCTGCACTTTCTTTAATACTAAGCTAAAGACTTTATCCAACTCTTTCAGGACAGAAATAAGTATTTTCCAGATAATTCTATAATTCTAAACTCTGTTTTGATTTAATTTAAAAATATTCTGATAAGATCCTAATTATTTCTTGTGGGCTTCCTAGAAATGTGTAATAATGCTATTTCAAACTTCAATAATTTTCTATACCTTCATCAGTAAGTCCATTTCTTTGCAGTCTCAAAAATTACCGCCCAAAACATCCAATAAATAGCCTTCTGATTTATCTATACTCGTTGAAATTAGCAACAAATTATAGATATTTTCTTATTCTAAAATGCTTAGCTTTCTGATATTTCAAACATGAATACACTGTATCATGATACATATGAGGTAATCTTGCTTAGTATCATAGAGATTCACTCGATAGTTATATCATTAGCATTAGTATGCAACCTCTTTTAGTAGTAAGTTTATAATCTTGTCTCCTTTTCGTTGTATTTAGTATCCTAGCTTTATTCTAAAGTGTTTTTATTCCACTTTATATTTTTATATATTTCTCTAATTTTATATATATAAATAGTGCGTTTGGCTCAACTCATCTATGTATTTTAAGAAATATCTTTTATAGTTTTCTTGAATTCATCTTCCAAACTTCTTTTTATTCCTTGTATTTCAACTTTTAAGAATACAGTTTTTCCGTAGGTCTAGTAAAAGTCACAGATACTCACTCAAAATTCTTTGTGATTGCTCCAACTGTTCGAATATTCCTGCAATCTTATACTGCATAAAGCTTTTTAAGATGTTATCATTTGTCATCTCCGTAGCAAATATATTCATAACTATGTGCTAATCTGCTATCACTGTCAAATGTATCAGTGTCATTCTCTGTAACTTGACACTTCTTAACATTTGTATTATGTAAGCTATAATTTTAATACCCTCAGTTGTAAATGAACTCTATCTAGTCTTTTTAGATATCTTTCTCTTAACTCTGTGTCTGTTTCTAAGTCTTTCCCCTAGAGTATTTAACTTATTATTAATAGATATAACACCAGTTAAAATTTCTGTTTGTTCTTGTTATTGCCCTGGAACTTTATATATTACCATCTGTTCCACCTTCTAATGCTATTACTCAATTTCTGTCTCTCTTGCTGTAGTAGTAATTGTAGATGTGTTAGAGTTACAAATTGAACCCTGATTTAGTTTCAACTCTAAGCTTGCGTATCTGTGTTCCTATTTCAGCAGTAACTGTAATTTTACCAAGCTGTCTTTTTCCCAAGTCATACCTAAAATGGCTAGTTATAGCATTTTAAATTGCTTCCCAGTTGCAGTATAGACTGATAATTCATTAAATGCTGTTAAAAGCTTGTAAATAGCTGTCATACTCTTCAGCACTATCAAACCTAACCAAGCTGAGTTATAATGTTACTGTCCGCTTTCTCTTAAATCAGGCTTTACTGCTTTCTAAAGTCATTTAGTTTTCTTGTATAAATTTCATCTATAGTTGGTACTATAAAGCCCTCTATCTGTTATCATATTATGTACACTCTCCATTTATTTTTTGGATGTTTATAACTAATTTCTTTGTCGATAAAGTCAATACTTTCTATTTTTGTACCCATCATATTTGTTAATTACTTTTGCTAACTTCTTTGAATTATCCTATTTGATTATCTTGTTATAAAATGCCTGTGTTAGCTTCATTTAGATATGAGTCCCCAAGCTGTATTTAATGCAAAGGTGTCTTGTTCTGTTCTAACTCAATTCTAATTGCTTGTGTACTAAGTCATCTGCGTACAGCTCAACTCACAAACTCCATTATCATTGAAAACTAACTCACAATCACGATTCCAATTTTTGGACTTGTCATTTTACACCTCCTATTTAGCTTTACTTGTAGAAGTTTCAGGACTCAGGTATCCAGGATTATAGTTATGAGTATGTTTATTTCCAAACTAATTCCCTTTTACCTATAACATCTCCAGTTGCTGTAATACTACCTTTTGAGTAGTATTCCCATTTATAGTCAAGTTTCCATTTAAATGTAATATTGCTTGTAATCGTTGTTTGTCACCCCTGCAGTATAGTTACATCTCCGTTACCTTTTATTTTCGATTCTAGTCCTGCACCTTTGTAGAATTAGTGTCATCTGGAATTAGCTTCACATCCACTTTCACAACTTCCTATGATGTAAGGCTCATTTAAACTAAATCTTCAAGGTTTGTTCTCATTGATAAAAGCTGGTTTCTTTCACTCAACCAACCCATACAATGTCCCCAACTTGTTAGGTATTTGAAAACTCCAACTGCCAAATTTAAGAAAAATCTAATCTAACATCTATAAGTGGAGGATAATCAATTTTTGTTGACATAATTCTCTTTTTGCGATAGGTTGAACTGTCAGCGTTCCAGCACTATGATTAATAGATATAATTTTACAAGCTAAACTTGTATGTAATTCATTTAAACTATGTCATCATCATATTTTTATAACTTCTATCATCTACACAACCTCCACACTTGCCGATACTGTAAAAAGCTTTCAAGTCCACTAGCTATAAAGCTACATTCTTTTAACTTCACAACTTGACCTTTTCAAACAAAGTACTTTCTATATCTAGTAACTGCCCAATTTTAATCAATGGAATTAATAAACATTCGATATCAAATTTAGCTTTTATTAGATGTTGTTTTTAGAATTATCTTTTTAGGCTTTTTGTATCTTTTTCTTTTAATATCTGCCTTATCCATATCTATTCTAATAAGTCCTTTGTTCTCTCCCTAGACGTACACACACTAGAATATGCTTTATTTGGTAACTTAAATTCAATAGTTGTATTGGTAAATCTGCATATAGTCCCTGTGTCTCTTAGCTAAAAATTGGAATTACATTAGATAATCTGCCATCAAAGACTTTACCATTTGGACTATACTGTATCTTTGCCAGTTCTTTTATATCCATAGTAAAATTACACATTGTACCTATTTGTTTTATAACTTCACTTGCTTTAATCCCAGCTTTAAAATTGCCGATTTATGATAGTATTAGCATATGCTCGATTATTTGGTGTTGCTTCAATAGTAGTTATAAAATCGTTTTCATCTCTACTTTGTGCTAATGCTTTCTAACTATCCCATTGAATATAACTCCGTGAATATCTCTATACCCTGCGTCAATAGATACATCTTGATTTAGTTTTAGCTTCTGTAATGTTGTATCAGATAAGTTATATAATTTAATTGTTGCTAAATCACTTTTATTATCATCAGTACATTTAACTTCAAATTCCACATCTAACTCATCATAATCAAATACTATATCTCCAATAGTTATCAATCTAACTTGTTTCCGCAGTTCATCATCATCACCTATTATAAAAACTTGTAATCTTTGTTTAGAATTCTCGGGAGTAATTTCTTTATCTTTTTCTTCAGCGATTCATTAATCTTAATACATCTTAATTGTGTTTTCTATTTTTCTACAAGACTAAGATAATCATGTATTAGGGACTAGCTTTGTTATAACCCGTTATACGTTCATTTTAAAGCATTTAAATTAATAGATATATAAAACTATCATAGGTATTATAAATTAGCTCTAAAAGTTAAATTATTAGGTAATTCAGCTATGTATTCCTCTTTCTTGAATATCAGATACATCTGTTTCTAAAAAGCTTTTCATTTTATCCTCCTAATGCTTGCTTTAAAGCAGTCTTTTCTCTTGGTTTCTCTGTGTTAACTGTGCTATTATTTTGTCCTACTTTGTTACCTTTTACTAACTTTTGCTCTGCACTTGTTAGCTTACTAACTTTGATGCAGTTGTACGCCTTCTTTTTCCTCCTGATGTTTGAGCCTTTTTATTATCTGTTTTTACATCACTTTCTTTAATCTCTCCAACTTGTATCTGTCTCAGAGTAATAAAATAAGTAAAACCCAAACTTTTGTTTATCCGTTTCAACTTCTTCTATATTCTCTATTATCATATGTTCGTACGTATCACGATTAGAAAAACAAACTGAACTTCTTCGCCCTAACTCCTGCAACTTCATTAATTTATCACGATTTAACATATAGTCACTGCTATTATCCACAACACAGTTATATTTTATTATCATAGGCTCTTTTCTCACTATCACTATCACTGATATTAAAAGCCATTTTCAACTCTGAGAAGGTAAAGACATTGGTAAACTTCTTTGATTTTCTGATATTACTCAAGTGGTATATCTTGTATGTAACTTTTGACTATATGTCCCACCTAATAAATCTAAGTGACACATACTGATAGTTGCTTAAATAAACTCATTCAAACCTCCTAATATCCGAAACCATAGTTTACAACCCAAGTTAGTCTTTTAATTTTTCTATGTCTTGTTTTCCAGCGTTTCTAATTCCTGTTTCATATCATTTTTCTACTTTTGCTCCATCTGTTGCCTCATTTATAGTAACATTTTGTATTATAGGTTGGAGTATTAGTCAATGTTACTTCAGGCTTTTATCATAGTTTCTTGGACTGTCTTAGTATTTAAGGACTTAGGCTCTTTAAAATTAGATAAAGTTTTTGTTAAGTTTCTTAAATCTACAGAATAATCATCATTTAAAAGTACTCCCTTAACTCCACGATTTACGTTTACGTAGTTTTTCAAGCTAACTTGTTCTTGTATCTTTTTGTTGGCTTCATCTAATTTAAAAAGAACTGTACATATCATCAGTTTTTAACATATTTTTACCAGAGTAGTTATCTTATTAAACCCAGATTTTATATTTCCACAAGAATTATCCCAATTAATGCTCTCAAAATCTCTTGCAATGCTCTATAAAAGTCCACTCATCTACGAAAACTCCCATTGTTCCGCCCTCATAGCATTTTGTAATAACCCTGCTCCTACCTTTTTAAGATGTCTAGTAAATCACTTAGAATTTTAGTTGTAAGATTAATCTTTTCAATTCAGCTATCTGCTCCCTTTTTGTCCATAAGTCCCAGAAGTCAGATACTCCTTTTGCCTTAAATCTGCAAAACGATAATCTGTTCCTGTAAATTTTTAATAGTGCATTTATTGCATCTTCTGTAAAACTTTTCTTTTACTGAAAAGCACCGAATATATCCTCAATGAGCTAAAAACTAATGCAACAAGTGGAAATTGAGGTAGCTAAAGCTCAGCACCTATAATTTTAAAAGCATTCTTTGCACTATCTGGTAAAGCATTAAAGACCTTTTTATACTCTAAATACTCTAAGAATGTCTCAACAAAAACTTGCTCCAGCTTTAAAAACTCTATTAACTACATCTTTTAATCCTTCTGCGTATCTGCTACAAATTCCCAAAACTTCGCTCTTGTATCTCTTACAGGACGATTCCCCAAGTTTCATATAAATCACCTATTCTATTTTTAGCAGATGTTATTTCTCCCTCTGGAGTCTTCAACATCTCTTTGTTTTGTTCTCCCGATACTCTTCTAACTGCTCTGTAAGTAAAAGCGACCTTTTTCTTCTTCTGTTCAACTTTTTAGTAATCTGTTCTTCTCTTTCGAGATAAGATTATCCACTTCTTTTAAGAGCCATTGTTTGACCATTCATAGACTTAGCAAACATACTCGCTATTCCTTCCATATCTTGCCCTGTTCCATTAAGTCCTTTTGTTTTACGACATATCTTGCATTGTTGGCAATAACTTTTAATGCTGTCTTCTTGCATTCTATAAGTTGCTAATTGTTGAGCACCTGCAAGAGTTGCACTCATCTCTACAACTCCTAAACTTTTGCAAAACTCTCAGTTAAATCTACTATTGATTTTATTTGTTCATCTCTAAAGTTTTGAGCCCTTAGAGTGTTATATAATTTAGACTTCTTGCTCTCTTTGATAGTGCTAGCTTCAATAGCTTTTGTTATATTGCCCAGCTAATCCACTTATAGTAAAAAGTATCCAACAGCTAACTTTTGTCCTAATGCACTTCCTGTAATACTATCTTAAATCTTTTGGCTTAAATTCACTAGACTCTTTTAAATTGCTTTTTAAAGTCTTTGAAACCTTTTTGAATTTAAGTAAGTATCTATACTAAATTTTAAAATTCCTGTTACTCGTCTATTCCACCTCCCTCATTTTTCCTTAATTCTATTTATGTAGCGTTTCAAGTTGTTTAATCAGTACTTTTCGGCTCTTTTCAAAATCTTTCAATGAAATAACCATACATGAGTTATCATATTTTCGATACTGTCATGATTATAGTTTAAAGTGCATTTTGCGAAATGTATCTACAACTAAACCACAAAAAGGCGATATTCTTTACTGCTCCCACACTTCAAGACCTATTTTTCTATTTCTTGGTGACCTAATCATCAATATTTTTATTTATGAGTTTTAGAAATGTTTCTCCAGTAAATGCAACGTTTTCAAGTCCTGCTATGAATAGTTTTTCCATTGTATAAAGCCCTCTATCATCTAGAGCTTTAATTCTAAGTCTTGTGTATTTTATGTTTTCCAGGCTGCTCTAATTACTATTTTCTAAACTTACTAACACCTCGCTCGGATATTTCAAAAGTTTCTTTTTGTATAATCAACGATTCTTGTTCTTTCAATCTCTTTTCTAGCTTTAGTGCTGCTGATGGTTGCTCCATTATTATTTACATCATATCATTTACATTAATTGCTCCATTTATTACCTCCAAAATAGAGTAGTTAAAAACTACCCTATTAAAGCCATTTTAAATTTATGCATTGTACTTCCCATTCATCTCTTATATCTGTTCCAATTTCAGAGTTGGTATTTTTCAGAAACCTTTAGCTGGAAAACTCCATTGTTCCATCTAGTCCTTTATTAACCAAAGTTACGGAAATATTCCTTTTTCTCCTTCTGTTAATGCTAGTTGTTTAAAGAATAGATTTAAAAAGGTGAATTTTGTAAGTTTTAAAGTTTAATAACAGCGTCATAATCATTGTGTTGATTAACACTTCTAGCTTTCCATCAACTCCCTTTGTTATGCTTTTTAAAATCTCCGTCATATTCTATTATAATTTTAGTATCATCAGCATAGTCATCAACTCTCTGTTTTTGCCGATTACCAATTCATAATTTTTACTATCGTACGTATATATAATAGCCATTTAGCACCTCCCTGAAAACTGAAAAATATAAATCTGAGGTCTAATTCTTTTGCACCATAAGCATAGTAAACTGTGATTTTTCACTCCTGCAAAATTCATTTAAAATATCATTTTTGGAATTTCTTTCAAGTGGTATCATTTTCTACCACTGTTTTATCTGCTACTAAAAGCCTTCATCTTAACGAATTGATTACATCTATCTAAAGAGTACAGATTTAATCGGTGATAAATCGGCAAATGTTGGCTTTGGAGTTGCTTTCAAATATAGTGTTAAATCTTCCTCAAGTCTAAAATTTTAAAGCTTTTCAAACAATGAATCATATCAATCCGGGTCACCTAGTTACAGTTACTCCATTGGCTAATCTAATTGCCCTTTCATTCTTGCCACATAGTTAGCTTTTGTTTGTCATCTAAAACTCCTTGTTCTGCTCCAATTAGTCCACTTTCAACTGCTCCATTTGTTGGTTTATTAGCAACTCAATACAGACCCTGCAAATTTTGAAATTCGCATATCCTGCAACTGCTGCAGCTGTAAGTTCTTCATTTTGTTGAAAAATAATGCTGTTGTATCCTCTGCTATTGCTTTTTATCTTAGATTCAGAATTCATAATATCTTCATGCTCTTTTAACTTGTGCAAATAACATTTTTGTCTTGCTCAATTTCTTTAGATATTGAAAAGCAATTTTTCTCTAAGTCTGTTTCATCTGTAACAGTGCCGAACCAATCATTTTAACACTATCAAATAAATCTTTTGTAATTGTTTCCAGTTACTACCTTGCAAATACCAAGACTTGTTTTGCTCCACCATTCATAGCCGCTTGTAATAGCTTTATAAACATCATCACCTTCTGCAACTCCTGTTACATCTTTATACTTGTAATTAATTGCTCTGTTATAAGCTAGTGCTAAATACTCCTATAATGTTAACTGTTGCTTGGTCAACTGGGCTTGGCTTTTGTGTGTTAAAAATACGATTTTCTTTTCTTGCACTAATATAATTCCTCCCATTAATTACCTCCTTCAATATCAAATTTAACATCTTTTATAATTTCTATCTCTGTTCTTGGTTCTAGAAGTTCTTACAGTTAAATCAAGACATATCTTTCAAGTACGTCAACTTGCTGAATAGTCCTGTAATAACTAACTCTCCAGCTTCCTCAGTAACTAAGTTCAATCCATTCTAATTTAATCCACCAATTGACAGCTTCTATATGTTGTAAAGTAATCACAGTGCTGCTGACATCTATAAAGCTATCTTTTACTTAGAGTAAATGAAAAGCTGATTATATGCTTGTTTATATTTGTTTGTTTAAAAACTCACGTATTTCTCAGTGTCTTCTCTATCATTTTGTATATCTGTGTATAACCTGATTAGAAATAGTTCTTTGCAGAACACGAGGTAATTTAAGTTGCTTATTTGCTTTTAGCTAAATGTTCAAAAGGCACTGTTTGAAATTTATCATTTAATTGGTTTTATTTTCTCAAGTATGTAGTATTTCTAATTCTAGATTATTCATCTTTCATCAACTCCAAAACAAACTCATTAAAATCAGCATATATAACCGAGGTAGTATCTCTACTATATAATTTAATCTTTCAACTGTTATCATATCTCCTAGCTTTAAATCATAGCTTTTTAAGATTTTTCCATTCAATTGATTCACTTTTTATAGCTGAATTAGGAATCTGCTGTGCTACTTTTAAAGTCTTTTATATATAACCATTTTCCCAATGATAGACATTTTCTATTCCCTCAGGAGTTTTTCATATCATATTCGGCTTTTTACGATGCAACGTGATATGCCTAACTCATTTTAGCGAATTGTTTTAATCTAAATTTTCATTTTAAATCTCCTTGACTACATATTCTAAGCTGTAACATTGTCCTGAGTATCTATTAGAGCTTTGTTCTGACCTTTTAAGGCTTTTTGCCTTCAAAGTGCTTTCTGCAAGTGGTGCATAGCTTCCTTGTTCAATACTTTTTCTTATATACTATGAGTATATTTTCCTATATCCTCAAAGCATTGTCTAGCTTGCATTTTCCCAGTGCAACTTGATTAGCATTAAACTTAAATCAGTTCATAATTCTTTTGTATGTTACTCTCTTGCACTTCTCAAAATGGACGAGACAGGATAGTGAACATTAAACCTTCGCTCCCATATTCTAGTACATTATATTAATTCTACCTTTACTCCGTTAAACTTCCGTGTTATCCTCGTTGAGTGACGACAAGCTTCCATTTTGCTAATAGATTAAGCTGTTTTTCTATATCAGAAAACTTCTCTATACCCGCACATTTACAGATGTTTTTAACTCCAATCATAAGTTTTCCTCTACATACTTATATAAAATATTCTTAGCTTGAGCATTTGCAAATATGATAGAGCCTATACTATTACTACTATTCAGGTTATAACTATAGACATATCTCCTATTGATTTACTTAATTCCTTTTTCAATGTCAGTTGTCGACTCATTGTCGACATCTAAAACTATTGAATAAGCTTCCAATATTTGAGCCTTTTTAATCTCATCAGGAACTTTCTTTTCATTGATTCTAGGAAATATTAATTCTGTGTTTCACTTCTTCCATCTCTCTAATCATTAAACTCAATTTTATCTAATGCTTTATATAAACCTTTAGATAATTCTTGTTCAATACCTCTTCGTATCTGTTTTTAAGAATTCTTTAGCTTGATCTAAACTTACGCAACCTATCATAAAAAAACTCCTTTTAAAAAGCAGTAAAGGAGCTTTTAACTCCCGTTATGCTTGCGATACTTCTAATTCACATAGTAATTTTGTTTTACCTGTTTCTGTTTCAATAACATCACAACCGAATAATTGTAATCCTTTGATGTATTCACCAAATGATTTTTCAAATTTTCCTGCTTCCATTTTGTTTAATTGCATAGCAGGTTAACCCTGCACTAACTCCACCAATACAATGATATTTTTACCTGTTAATTGAACGTTATTAGATTTGAATATTTGAAAACCTCCATAAAGTACCAATATAGTAATTTTGGTTAATTCCAGAGTGTTTTCTCCTGTAGAATAGTTGGCAACTCTTTTATTAATTGCCCGTAAACTTCAGGAGATAAAACAAACCATCTATTAACAGTTGGAACGATTGTCTCTTTATCCATTTGTACAGCTAAATTTAATATTGAGTCTGTAACTTTGTTAGTTCCAATTGTTCCTGCTACTTTGTTTTACATTTTGTGTATAATTTAGCAAGTTCAGTATCTCACAACATCTGCCATTTCATAGACTGCTTGTTCTGTTAATCCTTCTATAACTCCTGGTATAGCTTGTGCTTTGTCTACATCGTCCATCTTTAAAGCAAAATATTTAGCTTTATTTATTTGTATAGTTTGATACGCTCCTGTATCTTCTTGGAATGTTATGTCTGCCCTGTATAATCTCCAACAGTTACTGAGCCTATGCTTGGTACTCTTATAGAACTTCAAATTCTCAATTTTCCCCTCATATTTTCTATTCGCTAGTGCTCCAAAAACTAAGTTTTTATTTAAATTTCTGTTTGTGTAATTCAGTCCAAAACTTCTGGTTTAAAAATTTTGATATGACATATTATCTAGCCTCTAATCTCTTAAAATTTGTTTTTTAATTCATCATCTATTAATTTTGCCTTTTCTTCTGAGCATCTTTTAAAAATCATCATTAGTAACTTTTTGAATGCCCATTATTTTGGCGATAATGGTGCAGGTAGTAGATATTACAGTTTTATCATTAAATAAATCCAGGAGTAAGTATTTTTAAATGCTTCATTTGCTCTTTAAAACCTACTATTTCTCCATCTTTAACATCTAATTTAGAATAATCAACAGCATTGACTAACATATTTGCATATTTTGGAGATATTACTCAGTCCAAAATTTACAGCAGTTTTAATAGTTTCATTCTTAAAGTTATCGAATTCACTTTTTAAAACTATTTCTTTTCCTAAGTCATCAGAAGTTACCTTATCTCTAGCTTTGATTTTAAAAAAACTTGGTTGCATTATCGTTATATAATTTATCTGATAGCTTTGATTTTTTTGCTTATAAACTCAGTTACAGTTTCAGCAGTCAAAGGCTTTTCTATCTCTTTAACTGTTTCTATCATAAACTTATTATCAGTTAGTCATTGCTTCCCTTCATTACTTCCTAATATTTTCTTTTCTTCATCACTTATAATAATTTTTCCCATCTTTTAATTCCATTTTTCTCCTCTCAAGCAATTTCTCCTCAAAATTTAATTTAATCTAATTGGTTCGACTTCAACATCTACAATTAAAGTCTTCGCCTGGTAATTCATCATTAATACTAAATACTAAACCTACTCGTTCAGCGTGCGATTCTCTTACTCTGTCATCTTTCATCGATATGCCAAACAAAATGTTCAATACCGTTCTCAATCATTAAGTCTTTACACTCTTGAGCATATAAATTACCTGTTTCATTCCTAGCTAAATTCTCATTTCTGTTGGTTAAGCCAAGTTTGGAGTTTATCGATATCAACATTGGAATAGGTGCCATTTTCAATGCTTTTAACGATATCTTTAATCTCTTTACTTGCATCGATTATTAGCTATGTCTTGCTTTAAAGCTTCAAGTGAGACTTTGGAACTTCGCCATTTTTAAATACTTGTAAATCTCTATTATAATTTTTAATAGTTTCTGTTATTCTTTTGTTGCCTTATATCCATTAATTTATCTGATGTTACAGATGTATTATTAAATAAATCATAGTTCTTTTTGTCAGTACTTAGCACCTTCTAAATCATTTCTTTTTAACTCTTCATCTGGAGTGTTCTCCAACTCTCAAAAGTTGATAAAATTAACCTCTATAACCTCTTTGTTAATTCTTTTATAATGTTTTCTTTTTCCTCATCTGTGTAACTCAAACAGTGGTAACTGTCCATTATTAATAGCTTTTCTTGCTCTTTTTGTTCTTTTTCTTTTGTATAAATTCAAATATTAATCTTAATTTTATTCTCTTGAGCTATTGGGAACATATCCTATTCCTCCTTAACTTCTAGCCCTAAATCTTTCATAATATCTTTTGAAAGTTCTTTCAAGTTTAACTTACAATGCTTCCTCTCTAGTTATATTTGCTAATGTATTCATTATGTTAATTAGCTTTTCTTGATACATTACATTAGCTTTAATTTTTAGCTATTTCTTCATCTGTATCTTTTCCTAATATTCCTAAAAAGCTTAATAGCAGTTTCTAAACTCATTAAATTGTTTTGAATTCGTGAACTACTATCGCCATTTTTCTGTTAATGATAAACTCAAAATATCTTGTGCTTCTGTTGTAAATCTATATCTATTCCTTTAAGCTTTTTATAGCCCCATAGAACGATATTTTTAATACCTGTTATACATTTACTTCTTTTGCTTTCTACTGTTGTAGTACTGCTCTAAGCTTCTTCTTTTAGCTTCTCCCTTGCAATGAGGCCCCTAAATCAATTCCAAAAGCTAAGTCATTAACTCCTAATTGTTTATAGACATCATTTTTAATGTCTTCTTTGTGTAGCTTCCATTCTTGTGTTTTTAGTCTCAAGCTGCACTTGTTTTACATCTTTATCATCTTTATTTAAAGCAATAACTCTACCGTCTAGCCTTACAGTACTACGCCCATTTGTATCTATTTCTACAATACTGTCAGGTGCGCCTGTAACAATGGATTAGCAACTTTTTGAAATGCTTGAGATGTTAATGTATCTCCAATTACTAACTCTCTAACATTAGTTATTAAATCATCATTATAATCACTTTTCCAAAAGATGTTTTCAATTTCTACCTGCCCACCCAGGCTTGTGTATCTCTATAACCTAATCCATCTTGTATCATACCGTTATTTGATAAGTTAAAAGGATAAGGTATTTCATTTATAGAATTTTTCTGTTATTTTATATGCTCTATATTCAATACTATCTAGCTCATAAATTTCACAAATTAGAGCTTTTATTGAGACTTGTCGTCTTTAGATGGGTGTATATTACTATCCATCTATTAATTTTTGGATTATATTCATTTCTGTTGGAAGAAATAATCTTTTTGGCGTAACTGTGTAAAAAGCTAAACTTGTCTTGCTGTGTAACTCCTTTTTAACAGAAGTTTCCCACTCCACATGATTGAATTATCATAGCTTTTAGCCTAGGAAATCATCAAAATCAAACTCTTTTATTAAATCAAACTCTTGCTTATTAGTTATAAGTGGCTTACTTGTTGCAAATTCGGCGTATAGTCTAGTCATGCTTGTAATATTCCGTTACTTGCAGCTAAATCTTTTGAAAGAGAATGATTATTATTCTTACTAAAAATATTATCATTTACATTATCACGATTTAATATAGCCTTTTATTGTCTATAATTCCCATATATTCAGGTTTACCTTGCTTTTACATCATTAAAAATACATCAGCACTTTTCCCATCTGATAGCGATACTTATCACAATTTTTATAATATCAGTTAAAAGATAGTCATTATATAGCTCTAATATCCTTGTTTTCTCCATTTTTAAGCTCCTGCAATTTTTCAAAATTTTCCATTTTTAAAAAGCTAATTTGTTTGTATTTTCTAGTCCGTATCTCATAATCAACTGTGTGAGGGTCTATGGTAAAGTTATCTTCTAAAGTAATTTCCGTTCTTATCTTGTTCGATGACATAGTTCTATTAATTCTCTATATGTATTTATACATATCAGAAACACTATAATCTTGTAAAAACTCTTTTAATTTCTATAATCCATCATACACTACTTGGCTACTTTTTCAGCATTAATTATTTTGAAAAACCTGATCTTTTAATTTCTTCAGTTGTTTCAGGTCTTGCATTATCCGGCTATTATTTCTCTATGTCTGATATGTTCCATAGATTTAATTAATTCGCTTGTAATTAGATTTTTGTTATAAACTTCATTATAAACATACAAAACATTATTCTCCTGTCTACCCTATTCTAACTAAAAGCATTATATGAAATACTAAATCCATAATCTAGGCCATCATATAAGTTTTCCTAGTCCTGATACTGTAATTCTTGCATAATTGCTTGTACTTCTGTATCACTAGCTTTAAATGCATTTTGTAAAATATCTTTCTCCAACTATTCCAAACTTTCCTTGAAATACTATTCTATACCGCTCAGGGTCATAAGTTTCAAAGTTTTTAATTGCTTCTGTATGTACTCATCATTAACGAATGCATTATCTGCAACTATTGAATGATGATAGTATGTATCATCAGTTAAGATTATTCTTTTTATCATATAAATCATTTTCGTTTATATTTTTGCTTTTTATAAATCTTTCATAAGTCAATTATTGACACTGACAGGGTTATTCGTTAAGGAGCATATGAAATCTTTACCTAATACTCGTCATACCATTCAACTCATTAGAGCGTTGTAACTAATTTCAGAACATTCTTCTATCCATATCATATCTACATTATCAATCGATTTTAGTTTCTCAGAATCATCTAATCCCTATAAATATAAACTCAGCTCCCATTTTTCTACATCTAATATGTGTAAAGGTTAAGTGTATAACTAAAGAATCCATTTAAGTTATAGTTGCTAATAATCCCTTTTAATAAAGTGAAAACAACTTTCTTTTATTGTTCTATAGACTGACCTAACAACTAATATCCTTCTTTTCTCTTGTATAGCTTTCAATACTAGTTTTTCACGCAGTATGATATGATTTACCTTCCATATCCTCAACGAAATACAATAAAATCTCTTATCCCAGTTATTCAGATAATCAATAAAATGCTCATTAGCTTGTATATTAATTTCCATTTCTGACTCCTTGAATAGTTATACTTACATTATTTGTCTTCAATGTCTATATCTTGTAGTCTTTCCATTGCATAGATTTTTCTGTTCTTTAACCAAAATATACGAGCTGCTACATCTCCTGGCATTTCTTTTTCTACTTCTTTTACATATGTTGTTTCTTTCCATCTATCTCTTTTAACTTCTTTTATCTTCTTTATATCTGTAACCTATTGCTCTCTTGAATAAAGCATTTTCTACTCATATCTGCAACTTCTTTGCCCTTTTTAAAGTGTCAAAAAAGTCAACATACTTCTCTTTATATTTATAAAAGCTTTGTTTACTAATCCCTAGAATTTGTATATATCTGTTCATCAGTTAATCGTCTCTTTTCCAAGCTTCTATCTCTACAAGTCTTGGTTTAACATCTGTTTCATATTTACTCTTTGCAATTGTTATCACCTACTTTTTCAATCTTTAATTAAACAAAAATATTCACTTCTTACTGTGCTTTTACCAAATGTAGAATGATTATACTCTTTTTCTATAAATTCACAGTTAAAGTTTTCTTTTTAATAACTCAGATAGATTATTTTCTATACTTCAAAGACTAAAACACAGTATTCTTGTTTAAGTTATTTTTATAAATTGTATAAGTCTTGTATCATCATCTGTGTCCCAAGACACACCTTTATTAATTGCATAGTCCAACCTATAAATTTATTAGCTTTTACTACTGTTTTTTGAATATATGGTGGGTCTAGATATAAAACTATTTTCATATGTTTCGTTTTCATCAAACATATTATTTGTAACTGTTGTGTTTTATTGCTTCTATATAGTTTCTTAATTTATTTAATTTATCTTCTGAATAAAAAGAGCTCTAAATTTTCTCCACTTCACAAAAACCAAAAAGCAAAGACAATGCCTTTCTTTCAGTATCATCAAAATATTTGTTTTACTTTTCTTTACTGTTTTAATTTTTAAGTCACAGCAAGGGCATATTTCAAAAATATCTCTTTAAATTTCTTGTTATATTCATCAAATTTAATTTTATCCGTATCATATAAATCCTTGAACTTATACTTTTCATCATAATTAAGATATTCAAGGCATTTTTGATGTAATGCTAAGGATCTAACTTCAATAAACTTATCTGTTTTCATCTTTTACATTAGCTGTAACTTTTTAAATCCTTAAATTCATTTTAAAGATAGTGGTATTTCCATTGCTCCAGACAAATATATCTATAAAAGTGTCTCTATAATTATGCATAAATATTTCTCTTATTTCTTTGTAAAAATCTGCCTTTACTCCCCAAAATAGGAAATGGTGGTTTTATTCTATTCATACCTCTTTTTGCTTACACAAAAAGTATTTATGTGCCTATAATTTGGCTCTAATTTTTCAACTTTATTCAATAATTTCTTATCATTAAAATATACAGTATATATAGTGCCAACATGCTAAGTTTCCAAATAAACATTGCCTTCAATATCTTCGACCCTTACTACCTTTCTTTTGAATTTCTGTTTATATCTAAACTTTCTTTCTCTGTTTCAAATTCAAATTTAATCCTAATACTTTTGTTTAGCAATGTTGTATGTGTATCTATAAAGCTCTATGATAATTTTCCTAATGCAAATAAAACTGGTGCGTCTCTGAAACCTATATCATATATATGTTTTCATAAAAATCTCCTGAAAAACAAAAAGGACTTAAATAAAAACACTAAGATTTTAGATCTTAATTAATTTGTTATCTAAGTCCTTCTACCTGATTTAATAAAGCTGTCATATTAGATTTCTCTACTTAACGACTTGGTCTTTTTAATTGTTGCCTATATTGCTAGCATATATATATGCAAATTCATAGTTATGTTTTATTTTGCTTTTTGAATTTCTACAATATTTATATGTTTAGCTACATTTATGAAAAAGTATTTTTATTTTAAATACTCAACTGATTTACATTTTATTTTCTTATTCTTTTCATTTTTATATTAGCTATAAATTTATTACAATTCTTACATCTGTAAATCAATTAATTCAACTCCTCTACTTCTATTACAAAAATAAACTCTATCACAACCTAATTTCTTAGTTGATTTTAGTTCATAGATAAAACTATCATCTGTATAAAGAAAGCCATTAAACTATCTAAGATAGCTTTAAAAATAATTATCTATATCTTTTTACGATTGTCTTTTGAAATATAATTCTATATTTACTTTTATTTTTCCTGTAAATGTTATATACTTTTGTATATATATATAATTTGGACGTTCTCTCTAGATTGTCTCCCTGCTTTAGATAAATATTGTCCTCCATGCTTTGCAGTCCTCAATGAGTGTTTACACTGTCTGGCCTAAATGGTATTTCAAATCTTTGTTTCATCTAATCACTTCCAAGCTAATGTAAATATAGAAATAAACTTCCAATAATTAATATTAAACTTAAACCTATAGTTATCCGAGATAAAAATTAAATTTTTAAATGTTCTCTTATGTTTATCTTTTTCATTAAAATAATCTTTGCTATATTCTTTAGCAAAATTTTGATAACTCTCTCATATCTTTTCTGCTTTTTTCTCTTGCTGATTTCAATCGTTTGTGTTACATAAAATGCTCTTTCAGATTCAAGTTTTTATTATTAGTATTTAAAATTTCAATTTCTTCTTTTAAACTGTCTATCTCTTTAATATAAGCCTTGTTATTTTCCTGAATTATTTTTAAATCTTTAATTAAATTTAAAATATATTTTTCACACTCTTCCTTGCTGTTCAGCTTAGATAGTTAAAAGAAACCCTAGAAGTTTTATTGATTTTTGAAACTAAATTTCTTAAATAATCTCTTGTTTGCATTTGTTTATGTGCCATTTCCCTCCTTAAATAACCTTTTGATATCCTAATTCTTTTTAATAAATTAGATATTTTTCAATACCTTTTTGAAATACAACAGTTTTAAAAATTAATCCTAGAGCTCACTTGTCTTTTTATCGTGATACTTAGTTTCTATTAATCTGAGACCAACCTCTATCAACATGTTTTTGATATGGTATGTTATCATATTGTAGAATTTTTGTTTATCTCTCAATATTTCAAACAATGTATTTCTTCCAACTCCTTTAAAATTTAAAGTTTTAGCCACAGTTTGCATATCACAAGTATTAGTACTATCATCTACATCTATTCTTTCAGTTAATTGTGTTGCATTAGATATATTTAAAGCTTTAGCAATATCAGAATACAAAACCATATATTATTGCTTTTATCTAAAATTGTTCTAACTTCTCCTAAGTCATTATTTTTAAATATTTGCAATTCGATTCATCAGTATCATCTCCTTCTAGCTGCAGCAACTCCTATAACTTCATCTAGCTATGGTTTTTACATCTGTCATCATTTGTGACATTCTCTAAGTTCAGCTAAATCAATGAATTGAAAGTATCTATAGAGTACACATAATTTATAATTTTCTCCTTTATGATATTGTGCTATCTCGATATTATGATTCGTATACTCAAAATCGTAAAATGAGAAGATACTGTAATATATATATGAACTAATACTACATCTTTTATAGTGCTTACTTCATAAGCTTTTAAATTATTTAATCTGTTCTATTTCCTTTCAGATTTTTAACTCAGCAGAATTCCGAATATGCTTTTAATTTCTTGAGCATATCTCTATTAAATTCTTGCATTTCTAAAAGCTATTTCGCTAATATTCATAATATCCTCCTATTTTAAAACTTCCTCTGCTTTCACCAATTAAATTCCCTGTACTTTCACTCGCTTTTTAATCTATCATAAATTTTGTCTACTCCTTTTTATTTTTAGATGATCCTTGTTTCTCCAGCATCTAAATTGGTTGTGGTCAGATATAAACTGCCCTGTTCTATACCTTTCATCAAACAATCTAAAATTTTTCTTCGCCCCACATTTTGCCATTTTCTCTGTTGATGTATTCCTCCCAAGGTCATCGATAAAAATAATAGATCCACATCTTTAGCTGCTTGAATTAATTTTCTTCTTCATCAGTGCTAAATCTAATTTTATTAAAAATATGCACCATGCGAAACTTAAAACTGAAAAGCCTTTTTCACTTGAGTTGATTACATACACAGATTAGCTAAGAATGTTTTTCCTGTTCCTACTCCTCCAGAAAATATATATCCTTGCTAGATATAGTAAAAATTATTTGCATAATTAAAAAGCTCTTTTACTAAATCTCTTTCTTCAGCATTTGTTATTTTCTTAGAATTAGAAAAATATCACTCTTAGAGTTTCTATCTGTGATGCTCAAGTCTTGGAATCTTTTTAGTCTTGCTTTGTACTCTATAACTCTCACTTACCAGCACAGTCACGAGTCATTATATATCCTTCATGTATGTAATCTATTATTTCTCACACTTCTCGCATCTTTTTAAGACTACATCTCCATTTTCTAAGACTTCTTTTCTTCTTTTTCATTTTTATTAAAGCTAGGATTTTTCAAGCATTTTATTATTTCTTTTCATAGCGAGTTGCTGACATCTTACTCACCCACTTTATAGTTTCCTGAGTAGATGCTAGAATACCTATGTTCTTATATGTTATTTTTGATTTAAGTATTTTTCATTTAGAGGCCAAACAAAGTTTCAGGACATAAATACTTCTCCATATCTGTGTTAGCCATTCACTACATTTTATCTATAACAATCTTAAAAATCTTCTAGATGTATAGCCATCATTAATCCTAGCTTATGTGTTTAATAGTATTCTTAGAACTTGGTTTATACTCTAGTCCCTGCTTTTTAAAGTTTAAGTATTCAACAGCTTCACTATATATATTATTATTACAGTTCTTTATTTAGAGTTATTATTTATATATTCTTTATTGTTTGAAATCGAAAATGCATGCATTTGAATTTTTAAATCCTTGCATTCAAAATTTTAAAACTTGCTTTTTATTTTTCTTCATTGCTAGGTTTAGAATTTTTAAATCCTGTGTTTTAAAACTAACTCCTCTATTTTTGAAAATTAATTCTAAAATATCTCTTCGTTGGCATCCCTTTTTATTTTCGTTCAAGAATACTCTAATTTTGTTAATTCTTCAATAATTTTCACTTTTGCTTGTGATTAGAAAAGCCTGTTTCTTCTTCCAAAGATGGAGCAGTTTTATAAAACCAACCATCATCATTAGCAAGTCCATCACTAGCTTCTATTAAAGTTGTTAATAAAAACCCTGCTTCTATTCCTATTGCTTTAACTATCTGTTTTATTTAAAACAAAATAACTACTTGACATTAATAACTGTTTTAGTGTTCCTATTTCCATTGTTTTACCCTCTATATTTGGAGAGCCTTGGTAGTTCTCCTGAATTTTATTCAATTAGTAGAGCCTATAGAGCCTACCAAAGCGATGTACAGACCCCACTAATTCAAAATAATAAATTCTACTTATAACTTTTAGCTTGATTTTGACTAGATATACTAGAAAGCTACTAGATACTTTTATATTCTTAACAACTTATTAATTTATCTATATTTAAGATACTTTTATAAATTGATATGATAGAAGTTACTAGATACTTTTAAAAATACTAGATACTTTTATAGTTTTCTGATCTACATCTTTATCAGCTGCAGACTTTCCACAAATTAGATCTTGCCCTCTCTGTGTTGAGATAAAGATATAAGATATTGAGAGTTTTAAGCTCAGAAAACCCCAAAAGCATATGATTCTACTTTTTGCACGACACTATAACGGCATGGCTAAGGCAAAAATTGTACAAAACTTCTTAGCATTTTGGATAATCTATTTACAGAACAATTACCTTGTCGTTTTTGCTAGTGATAGACAAAGAGAGTTAAATTCTCAGTTTTATCTGTTGGCTCAAACCTTACATAAATAGCACTAATGAGGAGATAAAACAATTAAAAATCATTTTAATATTAGTGCTATATCTAAGATTTTAAGATAATCCTTACACAAAACACACAAGGTGAAAGGAGGACATCAAAATTTAATTGGATATCAAAAACCCTTGTGTGTATGTTGTCTAAGGACTATGTAGATTTAATCATATTTTACGTTTAAAAGTTAAAAATTTAAAATCTTATACCTAGTCTGTCCTAAGTAATTACTATTTTTATAATATTATGATATCTAATACTATTTTTGTAATAGAGTCACTTAGTATCATAAAAATTACTTGGAGACTATTCAACTTCTTTAGCTAATTTTAATTTTGACATAGATTTTTCAGCCTTGTTTGTTCTATCTTTCAAAGATTTCTTTTACCATTTAATAATACTCCCATTTAATCACCTCTATTTTTACACCTATATTTTTAACGTATTTTACGATTAAAGTCAAATAGCACTCTTTACTAAAAAGTGCTCACTTTTTATTAATTATTTGAATTTAAAGCTTCTGCCAGTAATTTAGCTTGTTCTTTTTTCGCATTCTTTTTATATATTTCTATTTGTTCTAAGATTTTATTTTTAAATAATTCTGGAGTATCTATCCTTCATAAAAAGAATTGAGATGAGAAGTTGAAATGTTAATTTTCCATAATTAAATAATCTGCCAAAAATACCTTGATTTAAATATACATCATTTATTTTTATCTAGTGGAGCATCTAAAGTTTCTTTTACTTAAAAACCCAGTTTTTCCTATAATCTTTTTATCAAACAAAATTAAACGTACAGGAATATTTTATTAATGCTGGTATTATTAATGCTGATAAAATTAAAGGAATTATTCCAGTCTCTAACCCTCCAACATTAATAAAAGATAATCGCCTCAATCAAAAAAATAATGTTGCAAAAATTCGAGGAATAATAAATATTTTCTTATTAATTTTTCCCTTTAAAAACTTCTTTCCATAAAAATCCCTTTCTTTTTAAATAATTCTCTAAGTCTTTCATTTTCATTAATCATTAAAAGAATTTGTTTTATTTTCTATAAAAATCTAAACTTTCAATAAAATCGTCATTTGGAAATAGTAAGTAACTTGCGAATAAATTAGCTTCATTCTCTATTTTACTCAATCTTAAAATGCTAGTATTATCTATCAAAATTGATAATTACTTGAAGCATGTAAACTGCATGTCCTAACTCGTGGCAACAAACTAACATCTGATCAAATTCTGATAATTGAGAATTTATAAAAATAAACTTTCTTTTAATATCCTTTTAAATAGCCCCTAACCTCTCCTAAATCATCAATAATAATTTCTATATTTAATTTTTAGCTAGTTTAAATGGGTTATTAGTTCCATGCTTTTTAATTAATTTTAAAAACTCTAAACTGTATATCCATTTAATCACCAACTTTATTTTTAATTTTATTCTTTTCTTTAGCTATAAAAATGCTGATTGTATAGCCATTAAAACTTTTTCTATCAGCTTCTGAATTTCTTCATCATTAAACATGTAATGATGTTTGTTCAGTATTTCAGAAAAATTGTTTTCTACCTCTACTATCTAAATTTTTATATAAAAGGATTTTTAGTATTTTTACGCTTATATCTTTAGGCACCTAATACAGCAAACAATTCTTGCCTTTTCTTCTTCATTTAAATCTAAAAGCTTTTTGCTATTTTTCAAGAGTATTGATTGAACTCTTTTTATTTTACCTCTTTCAATATCTCCAATAGTACCTTTTGCAATCCCTGAAAATTTCTGATAATTCTTGTGTAACTCCTCTAGATTCTCTTAATTTTTAAAATTATAGATAAAATTTTCCATAGTACACACACCTATTACAAGTATTATAAAACTTTTCACGTAAAAACAAAATTTTCTTGACTTTTTCACGTTTTTATACGTTAAAATAGATATATAAGATAATAGAGATAAAGAAAAACAAATTTTTATAAAAATAAACGTAAAATACGTTTAAAAACGGAGGGAATATGAAAGAAGCTAAAAACAGACCACAACTAAAAACTACTACAAGACGAAAGTTTAGTAGTAATTGAAAGAGTTGTTATAAACGATAGAACAGAATATAAAGAAGTTTCTGAGGACATCGAAACTTCCTTATAGTAACAAATAAAAGGGCTAGATGTTAGCTACTATGAAAATGGTAAACAACATTTTAGACACGGATATACATACTACTATATACAGGAAAAAAACAATAATTCGCTAATAGTAGAAACTTCTAATACTACAAAATATAACTTGGAATTGAGAGTGTAAAAACTCCTTTGAAGGAGAGAAAATGGAAAAAATTATTAAACGAATTAAAAATATTATAACAGATAATAAAAATTTAAAAATAAAATATGAGTTAGTTTTTCTAGTTCTAGCAATGAATGGAAAATAAGTATGTATTCTCCATTCAGTCAGATTCATTTTTAATGATTATGGTAAAAATTTTACAGTTCTTTTAGAAAATGCAATAGTAAAAGTTTTATATATAAGGAGAAAAATATGAAAGAAGGAACAAAAATAATAATTACTGCTAATTATACAGGAGTTGAGAGCAATATTAGAATGTGTAAAAATAGACAACTTAGGTACTTGGTTTAAAAAGAAGGAAAAGAAACTTAATTTTAGCAGATAAAAGTGGTTTGAAAGCAAAAATAGAATTATTGAAAGTTATAGGAGGATAGTATGTTTTAAAAACGTTAAAATTTTTAAGTCAAAGGAAGCTACAAAAGGGATTAAATAGAGATATATCTAAGCAAAAAGAAACTTATGAGTATACTCAAAATTTAAAGTTAACTATGAGATGTAATTACATGGGTTATATAAAAATTTGATGAATGTTTTGAAAAAAGCTGTAGAAACTCCAATATTTCATAAAGAATATTCTTATAAAAATCTAAGTTGATAATGGAATTAATTAATTCAAAGATAGATGAATTCTTAGGAGGGCAAGAATGAAATTAAAGAAGTCTTAAATAAATTAAATTCTGAAAAATTTAATATAGATTTTAATTACTAACGAACAATATTGGGAATTAGTCATTTTTGAAAGATGACTATGAAATTGAAAAACTACACAGCGAGTTTTTTAAAAACTGTATTGAAAATTATTTTAATCAAAAATAGATTTTGATGAGTTACAAAGAAGCGTATTATCAAAAAGGATATGAAATCTATATCTAAACTATGATAATACTGATTATTCGAGATAACTTTATAACTATTTGTTTAAATGACAAATACGAGAAAGAACATCACAGAACTTTTGTAATAAAATACTAAATGATTTGAGTTGAGAGTTAGAAAACTTAGATAGTTTATGCAGATTATGAGTTAGATTTAACTCAAATATTTAAGGAAGGCTAGAGAATATGAGCTTATATAGATAGTGAAAAATTAAAGAAAATATAAAAAGTTACTGGAAGAAATGAAAGAAAAAGATATTTCAAAATAATGCAAAGTAGGAGATTAATGGAGGACTTGAATTAGCATTGTTAGAGATAGAGTGGATAGAAAAAGAATAGGAGGATAAAAATGTTAAAAGGAACAATTTTTAGATAAATACTGGGATAGAGTTGAATTAAAAGGACTTTCATTAAAGAGAGCCTAGCAATAATACAACAAATGGAAATGTGGGAGGGAATGTAAATGCTAATTAAAGAGAATTATGCTGAGCTTCTATCAGGAAGTTTTAGTACAAAAATTAATTGGTTATACAAATTATATTTTAAAAATACGTTGAGATTATACGATTTTCGACGATTTAATCTAGGAGAAAAATGGACAATGATTTTTAAAGAATACATATTTAAAATTTTTCTTACAATCCATTAACAGGAAAAATCACAAGAAATGACAGAAAAATAGTAATGGTTCTTTTGATAAAGAGACGGTTATTTAATAATAAAAATAAAAGGAAAACAATTCAAAGCCATAGATTGGCATTTCTATTATATTATGGATATTTTTCCTAAAGAGATAGACCATATTAATAGAATAAGGACAGATAATAAATTTTAAATCTAAGAGAAGTCACCAGACTTGAAAATATACATAACAAAGAAAAATTAATAAAAATACGGAGAATCGGAATGTATTTAGATAAAACTAAAAAGGCTAAAGAATATTTGCTTTAAATATAAAAATAAAATATAGATTTTATTCAATGGAAAGAAGCTAAAAATAAAAGGAGATGTTATTAAATGGAAAATACTCATGTATATAAAAATCTAAATCAAATTCAAATAAAATTAAACCCCCACTAAGTCTAATTTAATAAGTTTGGTAGATTATAAATATCGTAATTGTGAAGATATATTAGACTAAAACCTTTATTAAATGAATTTAAAACAGTAATAAAGCAAAAGATGAAATTATTTTATTGAAGGAAGATCTTTATATAAAATCCACAGTTACGATGATAGATAGCGAAACAAGTTTGAAACATTTTTCCAACAGTGCTTTTGCAAGAAGAAAACAAAGAAAGGACAAGACCGGATCACGATTACAGGTTTCTCAGTTCAGCTATACCGGAAAATATGCATAACGGGATTATTTTGCAATGGAGCGATACTAAAGATAGTGATAACAAATACACCGAAAAGAAAAGAAGCGAAACAGATGAAGGAAAAACAATCTTTCTTAAACAGTAAAGAGGGTATGAAAGGTAAAAGAAAGTCTTTCAAGTGATAAGTTTAAAGAAAGTTTTGGAAGTTATATAATATCAATGAACTAGGAAATGACTTAACAGAACAATTAAAAACAGTCAAAATATTTAAAAATAGGAGGATAAAATTATGAATTTTTATGATGTTAAACAATTATATTGGAAGAATGGAATATTTAGAGACAAAGTATCAGATGCAGGAAACAGAATGACTGAGGTCAAATCAGTTAGCAATATGGACTGAGGCTGCTAAAGATTTAAAAGATAAATCAGCAATGTAATAGCAGTTGTTGAGAAATCAAGGCTTACTGTGAAGCTCTTGATACTGAAATTAAAGACTGAAATATGAAGATAATTTAAAAGATTTAGATAAGTTTAAGACTTATATTAGGTGCAATGCTAGTGATGGCATTGATAAAAACTACACTAAGGGATATTAAATTTTCTAAGTCTACCAGTACTGAAATCTACGATGAAAGTTTTGATGAACAAAAGAAATTTATGAAATGTAACAACTGAAAATATCCTAAGATTCAAGCTGTCTAAAAGCTGGAGAAAGAAGTTCAAGGTGCTAGATTAGTTGAAAATAAAATTTAAAAGAGAGATAGAATGGGTGAGTTAATGAATATAGTTATTTTAAAAATAGGTGGGATTACTAATAGTCTGCCTTACTGTTTAGAGAAGTCTGGAATAGGATACACAAGTATTAATGTTGCTGTTGATAGATATGTGAAAGATAACAAAAGTACAGGTTTCATAGAGTGCTTCAGCATTTGGAGCAGCTGAGTTAGTGCTGAAAAGTTTGTAAAGGACAAGAAATTCTGTGAGGAAATTTGAAAGTTGATATTTTGCTGAAAAGACAATATAAAACATCAGTGATGATTGAAAAAGGAGTTGAGTTTTGTGAGTATAGAAAGCAAGAAACAGAAGAAGGAGAAGCAACTGAAACAGATCAGATTCTGATGAATTTCCTTTTAGTATGATAGGAACAAATAAAAAGTGGAGAGATTAGGATCACACAAGAACAGCAAAAATTAATATATTGAGCTTTTTAGATGACAACTGTAATTTTGTGGCAGGTAATAATCCAGAGCGAAAAGTAAGTTTTATAGATTAAAAGCACACTAGAAAGTTTTAAAAGTGGGTTATAAAAGTCTACGATGGTTTTGACTGTATGAAATGTCAGGCATTCCCTAATTTTCTTCTTTAATGAATAAGGATAATCAACAGTAGATGAATTGACTAACACGTTATAAAGAGGCATTACAGGCTAGCGATTCAAAACGAGGCTAGCTTATCGATCGAGTTCATTAACACAGAAACAAACTAATGATTTTGTCAAATAGCTATTTTGAAATAGCATCTATTAGGAGATACTCACCTAAGAATGGAAATAAGAGATTTGTTTGCTCAGATTACCATGATACTTTATATATGTAACTTTTAAGAAAAAGATTTATTTGTATATGTATAAGCCAGAGTTACAACATTTTTGATAGAGTTGAAGCTCAGGCTATAAAAGTGATACAGAGTTTAAATTATAGGTGATGTGTCTTTGTAGAGAACATCACGATGACTGATCAACTATATCAGTCGTATGGATTTTATGAAGAAATGTCCTTGACTGGGATATATCTAAGTCCACGGGCAAAGAAAATTGAAAGAATATATAAAGGACACTTTCAAACATTTTAAGGAGAAATAAATAAATTTGATAAATTTGAATTTGGAGATGAACTTTACGATTTGATAATGTTGAAGATTAAAAGATTTGTTATTTGGAAAAATAGAATAGATGTTATTTATAGTGATGAGAGATGGTTGTGGTTATGATGTTAATGAGATATATCTATAATGAAGAGAATGCTGATTCTAATTCTTCAAAATTAATTAATCGATGAGTTAAGACTTTTTAAAAAGTATATTAAGAGTAACGACTATTTCTACTTTCGAAACAGTCATAAAATCTAAGTTGGAAGTGTATATGATAAGCTAAAACCTAAAAGAAAGAAATTAAAATAAATGAGTTAAAGAAAATTAATATTATACCCTAGCGATATAAAGTTGATAACACAGTTTATAACAATAATTCTAAAACATATCTGAGTATGAGAATCACAAAAGATTTGGGATAATCAAATCAAAAGCATAATGATTGAGTTATAAGTTCGATAAACATGTTAATCAGTCAAAGTTAAAAAGACTGCTGACAATTTTGTTTGAGGGATTATTTTGAGCCAAACGAAAGACAGCGAAAAGAATAGATGATGATGATGAAAATAATATTTTTATACAAATCTAATAGATAAAGAGCCTAATATATATAGAAGGCTTGGATGAAAACTCCTGCTTTTTAACTGTAGATGATATAGTTGAGAGCCTACAGGTTTACTGCAACTTTATTTGTTTGGAAATCTTTAATTAAAAGAGTTTGAAACAGCTAAAGTTGAAAGTTATAAAACTCTAAAAATAGATAATTTCTTTATAGACAGATTAATTAAACTTAGCAATAAATGACACCGGAGTTGGATAAAGAGAAAATAAAAATTGAAAGAATTAGGGCATACGATGGAAATTAAATTAAAATTAAAATGGAGTATGTAAAATAAAAAGAGAATATTTAGAAAAGTTGCTAGAATCAGATTTTTAAGTCAAATGCTTTAATCAACTGGAGAGTTGATGATGGGAGATTTTATGGTAGAAGCTATGCAGAAGATTTTTAATTATGATGAAGTGGAAGATATATAATTCATTAGAATAATGGAGGAATAATGGAAAAGAAAAGGTTTTAGAGATAGAAAGTAGCTACAAGATGATGATGATTGGGTGTTATAACGATAACTAAACTAGATGAAACATTGAGAAGAAGAAAAGTAGAGATGTGGTCCAAATGGAGATGGTTACAAAGATACAGAGTTCGAGTTTCTAACAATATTTATATAAGATTCCTCATAATCCTTATCAACCTAATTTCAAAGTGAAAATATACAGTTGCCGGAAAGTGATCGATAGTGAAATAAATCAAAAATATGGACCACAAAAGATGGAGGCTTAAGGCGAAATATAGATAAAATGTTTTGCAATATTGAATGAGTGAGAAAGATTTTCAGAAATTCTGAGATTATAGAGGATATCGATGATAATATAAGATACAATTTGGAAGACTACTGCTGAAAACTTTAGAGAAGCAGAAAAAGTAGAACTGGAGCAAGTTCTGGGAAAGGAGTTAGAAATGGAGAGAGATTGGAGAAAGAAATGATTGAATATGTTTATGCTTCTAGCAAAATACAAGGTTTTGAATTAAACAGGACAATAAGAAGCTGAATTATGCACCTATACTACGCATGACAGATGATTGAACTTGGAAGAGCTGAAGAATTAGGATTTACAAAATATGTGGAGATGATATAGAGATAGTTGGATATCTGTATGGGGTGTGTGAAAATGGAGTTTATTATTAAAAGTTTCATAGAAGAACATAAAGAATATTATGACTAATTTTCCACTTTGTGATGAAGATATGTGAGCAATGCACAATCGAGGGGCATTAGGGGTTTAGAAAGATTTAGAAAATGAGATAAAGAAGAATTTGAGCTCTTAAGGAGATAAATAATGGAGTTAGCCTGAAAATTTTTGAGATATGCTTGAATTACAAAAACATTTAGATAGTAAAATCTTTGGTTTAGAGAAGTAGAGGCATTAGGAATGTTAAAGTCTTTAATTGCTGAGTGTTAATCAGAATTTGTCAAGGCTGAGGATAGTCATAAAACTTGGAAAAACTAGATGTAATAAATGAAAAGGAACTTGAAGAACTTACGGATGTGTGTGGTGCTGCTCAGTGATCAGTTATTCTTATGAAAATGGAGTCTTACAAACTCTTGAGAAAGAAAAAGGAAATTAGATAGAATCAAATGATGGGAACTTCACTATGCAGTGGTGTGATATAAAGTATTCTAGATATGTATTTTGGTTAAAAAGCTCAGTAATGGATTGTGCTTTTAAAAGTTTTTAGTAATAGATTTAATGAGTGAGTTTCTAATAGTATGGATACACATGATATATTAGATGTTTACTGGATTTAATAGAAATTTAGAGAGAATAGGCAAAGGTGGAATTAATGAAGAGAGAATTAAATTATAAAAGCTGAGAAATTGATATTACAAGGTGAAAAGTTGCAACATAGAGCTGTAATTTGAATAGATATGTTGCTGATGGAGATGGGCAACATGAGAGAAAAATCCACTGTCAGTTATAAAATCTGTATGCAAATGGAATAGAATTTTGTGATGATTATTCAAAAAGCAATGAAGAAAATAACAGTTATGGTGCTGGAGGTTGATCGATGGAAAGCTTTAACATATAAATGCTAAGGAAGTAATGGAGCTTTGCAAAAATGTTCTAGAGCAACTGCTGCCTGAGGACAATGGATCAGATAATCCAAACGCATTGTATAAATGAGTATAAAAGCTCTTTCAAGTGGAAAAGATTGGTAGCTCTGTGAGATAGCCTTGTCAGCAATTAAAATATTTACAATTTATAAAGAGGAGTAATATTATATAAACTCCTCTAAGGAGAGATAAAATGAAAAATAGACGGATCAGGCAGTGTATATAAACTTAGTGGAAAAGGAGAAATGCTGGGTAGCAAGATTTATGTGGCTTTGAGGAAAGCAAAAGAGAAAGTATAGGAACATATGAAACTAGAAAAAAGCACTAGCTGAGTTACTAGGATATTTGAATAATCCAACTCTTTATAGTGGTAAAAAGCTTTTAAGATGTAGATTTATGGTATAAAGGATATTCTAAAACAGTATGCAGTATTACTTTAAAAACTTTGAGTCAGTTATCTAGTGTATTTGATGATGTTAAAATAAAAGAGTTAAAATTATATACGTACAAAGATGATGATATGGATAATTCTATGGAACAAAGTCTTTTGTTAGCATTTTTCAATATGATATTTGAATTTGCTTTATGAATTTATAGAAAACTAATCGTATAAAATTTATTGAACTGGAAAAATGAAAAGTTATTAAAAAGAAAATTTTTACAACTGATGAAATAAAATACTCTTTAATACTTAGATTCTGATAACAGATTCGTTAAAAAGATGACATACGTACTTTTAATTTTGATTTATACAGGACTCACAGGGTAGCGAATTTATAAATTTGTAAAACTAAAAGATGTTGATTTTAGATAAGAATGTAATCTATATTGACATTGTCAGGAGTTAGAAAATTCCAATTTCTCAGTTATACAATTATTTAAAGACAATATAGATTATTCTAGAATATTTTTCCCTAATAATAAAGGTAATAAATATATTTATTTTAACTCTAACACAATTTAATCAAATGTTAGTGCTAGAATTACGAAGCTTTTAATACATGACAAAGGTACATTGCTAAATAATGCTAATGTAATAGTACATCTATAATAAAACTCTAGGACATGCAGGTTTTAAAACTGCTGAAGATATACACTCCTTAAAGATATCGAGACTTAGAAAGACTGAGTGTTTATTAAATTGATTTTTGTTGTAGCTCACTGTTGTGGCTGCAGGCCTATGAGTGTATGATAAAATAAAATTAAAGAGAAATTGAGACTATAAATTATTTTTCTAATTTAACTATATTGAGAGGATTAAAAGAAATTAGATAGAGACATAGTCCATTTTATGCTAGAAATTTAAAGATATTTTAGGATGATAAATTTGCTGATTTGTACTTCACTAGCTCCTATATAGCGGAGTGACAGACTATACATTTGAAGGTGCTACTTGAAGATGTCAATCCTGTTAATGCAGAAATGGTGGGAGTGTCAAATGCACTTTCTCAGTTTTCAAATGGTAATAACTATTCGAAAATCATTAAACCAAGAGATGCGATATGAGCGATGGTGAGAGATGTTGATAGAGTCAAGTGCACAGTATGCCTACAGATTTGGGGTGAAGCATATATAACTAGGCTGCAGTTGTCTATGAAAGAAATAGTAGTGTGGTCATGGAGCAGCACTGGTTAGAGGAGCCTGAGAAAATACGAAAGAATATCAGATGCAGTCGTTTAAAGTGACGTAAACTGTCAGTGTAAATGGGCTAGAATGCGCTGATAAGTATGGGCAAATAGGTACAAATAGCAGAAGTAGTGGGTTGTGACCATCTCACTGTATCTTTGTAGGAGAACAAAGAGAACAGCTTTGGTCTCAGGAAAGGCCGATTGGTCTAACTTACATGAGGGAGTTACAATATTTCTATGCCAGTTTCACTGGGGAAGTGGAGTATATTTGCAGCTGAAGAGATGCTAGAAAGATCTCTTAATTCAAATGTTGACGAGTGATGCTATGTAGAAGGAATGCTTTGGAAAAACCCTTGGTTGATAAGAGATATAAGAAATCTTAGAATATGCAGTATATCCTGTCACCTGAAAGATGATAAATGTAGTTTCAATAGAGGCATTTGAAAAGAATGAAGTATGAATAATGATGGACAGTTTATTTTTGATGTTAGAAAACATATTTCTTGGTGCTAAAAGGTCTGAAGAAAATTGTGCAGAGGCTAAAAGGCGAAATCGATACTCTAAGTGACTATGACGCAAATTATGAGATGCCAGTATTGCTTGAATTGCATTATGTGAGTGAAATATAATGATGTGACAAAATAAAAATTGAAGGGTGAAATAAAGTAATCAGCAGACACACACACCCTTAATGCAACAATATATATAAAGAGGAATATCAAAAGTGAAATCTTGATGTTTAGATTGGGAGATTTCTATGAGATATTTTTGAAGATGCAAAATATCAAAATTAAAATTAACTCTTACAAAAATAAAAAAAGACAGATATTTCAACTGGCAGAGTTTCACTTATCATTCAGTGGCTTCACTACATTGCAAAGTTAGTTGAAAAGTTTATGTGTTGCTATCTGTGAACAGGTGGAAAGACCTAAGAGCAGCAACTGGTATAGTGAAGGGGAAGTGACAAAGTTGTAACTCCTGGAACAATTATTGATGTTGATTACTGAATAAAAATAATAATACTTTATATCGCCTGTGTGTGAAAATAAATACAATAGAAAATATCTTAACATAAACTTATATGAATCATAACAACAATTGAATTTTCTGTTTTTTGAGATAAAGATAAAATTTCTTTGAAAAAGGTTTGGCCAGGAAATAAATGAAGAAAGCTGAGCAAGTGAGATTTTACTTGATGAAAAGACTTATTCTGAATATATCAAGCATATTGGAAGAAAATTTCTTTTCAGGAGTAAAATTTTATGAAATAAATATAAAAAAGCTGAGGACTACTTAACTTCATATTTTAGAAGTATATGTCTGTGAAACTTTTCTTTGAAGTCAAAAAGATTTAGCTATTTTCTGCCAGCAACACTTCAATCTTTTACGTTATGTTGACTTACAAAGAGAGATGAACTGCCTTTGGTAGATAGAATACAGAATATAGACAATATAATGGGTTGGAATATCAGCACTCAAAATAATCTTAATCTAGTACCTAAAGAATCTGAAGAAAGTAGAAGTGCTCTGTTAGGAGTTTGAATGATTGTGTAACATCTATAGGAAGCAGAGAATTAAAAAAGATTGTAAAATCCTTTTTAGATATAGAAAATCAAAGAAGAGACATAGTTTATGTTGACTGGCTATTTGTGATGTACCAGAAAATATAAAAGCTAAGATATATACGAAGAACAGCTGAGAAGGAATCGCATTTTGAAGGCAGAAGGATCTTTTGTGTCCATTAAAGTTCTAATTAGAATAACTTTGAAGCAATGTATAAACACAAAGACATCAAGAATTAAGAATTTTGAACTGATGTAGAAATTCTTTTGGAATATTTACAATAAAATGAGTTGATTATCGATAATTTAGGCACCTTTCTCAGTGTGAGAAGAGGATAAATTAAGGAATGACTATAATTCTAGTTAGATGAGCCTGGAGAATATCTAAACATAAAGGACACTTTATATGAGAATAGACAAGAGAGAAAAGAGAAGAACAAGAGTGTAAAGGTCTAAAATTAAATATAATGGTTTTGGATATTTTTATAGAAGTTACTAAAAAGCCAATGAGCATTTGGTTCTGAGACTATATTGAAAGCAGACTATATGAAGCAGTGAAGGAAATATATAGTTCCTGATTTAGGGGTATGAAGAAAGGTTATAACAGCTAAAGTAAGATGAAGGCAGAATACGATTTATTTAAGTCCTTAGTTCTGAGAGATAAAAAGACATGTAAGAGAGTCTATATAAGTGGCCGATAAGAATATGGCTTAGATATGGTTTCAAAATC
>BNJU01003413.1_pt1 | contig 65562 bp, 77 predicted proteins | sample 8539281 | NCBI WGS metagenome assembly BNJU01 (sample SAMD00202456, study PRJDB9452) | human saliva metagenome | isolation source: human saliva | place: Japan
TTTTCGTTAAATTTATTTTATCGTGTAACAGTATTAATGATAAAAAAATTTTTAAAATATAGAAAAAGCACTCAAGTCAAAGTTGAGCGCTTTTTGATAGTTTAAATTGCATAAACTGTGCAGATTCTTCTATAAAAAAATTTTATCTTAATTTCTTTCATTCAAAAAGCTTGTCTAAAAAGCAAATCTTTTTCTGACACTATCAACGATTCTATAATTAGCTTGCCATAGTGTTTTTGCTTTTTTTCCAACTTGTTGAGGGTTAGTATCTGTATCGAAAGTATTTTGTACCAGTCTTGTCCCAGCAATTTTTCCAAACATCTTTAGGATCGAATTCCCAACTGATTTTTTTCCATCGGATTCTCTAAGTAATGCTCTAAAAGCACCGAAAATAGGCATCAGAAAACCAGTAGAGATATTGTAATTGATAGATTGTTCAGTAAAGTCAGTATAATAACTTCCAGAGCCCTCAACTCCACGAATTCTTCCGAATGCTGCATTCTTTCCTTCAGAATTTTTTTGTATTCTTGGTATTTGTTAGGAAGTTCCTTTTGAATTAGTTCATAAAGATCAACTAAGTCAGGAAGAAAAAGGTGCTAATTTTTTTCATAGATATTATTGTCTGTTCCGAATTCCTTTTTGGTAATCTTTGAATACTGCTTGTTTTCCAGAATATGCAGATACTGGTGCAGTACTATCATCTGGGAAACGTTTAATATTGAAAGTAAACATCAAACGAATTAATTCAGCGATTGGAATTCTTTTATTCTCGTTATCTTTATAAGCAATCTCTGAAGCGTATTGTTCATTTGACAACGAGTCTTTAATTAGATCAAACTTATCGTCTAGTTCAAACAATGCGATATCACTAACTTGAGCAGAAGTGTTTCGTGCATCGGCTATACGTGAAACTGTCAATTGTTCTCCAACAATAATTTCAAGTTTGACAAACTTATCTAGCCCGGAGTGAATCTGATCTCTATTATCTATAATCGCTTTGTATGTATGACCACCATCCAGGATTCCATAATTTTGAGGGTCATCTCCTAGATCTAAAGATACCAAATTTTGATTGGGTGTGAATTTGAATTGTTTAGCAACAATTACTATTCCTCGATTATTGATATCGAAATCAGTATCAGGCGATTTGACAGCATTAATTAACGATTTGGCAACAGCTGTAGTCATTTTAGGTTGTCTCGGATTGACTTCCATCGGTAAGTTGGAAGGGAGATCTCTAAAGTTGAGATATACAAAATAGGTAGTGACACCTTTTTGCGACGGGGATTCGATAGTTCGAACGGCGCTAGCCTTAAAATTAAATGTTGAGCTCATAGTAAGCCTCCTAAAATTTATTCAGCAAGTTGATTTTTCAATTGCTATACTAGCATTATATCTTTTTTTCTAAAAAAATAAATAAAGGAACCTAGGTTCTTTTATGGTATAATAAAAAAATATGACTTTGAGAAAAAAATGAAACCCAACATAGAGAAATAGGACATTTAATAAGAAAACATAGAGCGAGCTTAACGGATTTACCAAAAATCTAGACAGGGATTTATAGATGATCGTAGTCAAAAAAATTTTTTTGATTGCGATGATTGGATTAGTGAAAAAAACGCTATGTAACTACGAAAAACGGTAAAAAAATATTCCATCGTTAGAAAATATTCGTAACCTATCTATTGCTTTAGAGATTGATGAGCTTGAATTTGTTAAAGAAATATTGGACTTACTTTAATCAATTTCTATTTGAACTTAGATTTTTCGAAACCTGTCTTTATTATTAAATATTTAATTTATAAACATACTCTATCGAAGCGGCTGATAAACATGGTTTTGACTATGGTCTTCACAGGGGTGAGACATTTTTAGACATTAAGAAAACGAAAGGAAGAAAACAGTTTCTTTCCTTTTTTTGTTTAAAAAAACTTAAAGAAACAAGATTAAAAACGAACGTTTATGATATAATGTTAGTAAATAATTCGCAAAAGAGGTTGATGGATGAAACTGTTAGTTGTCGGCTCAGGTGGTCGTGAGCATGCGATTGCCAAAAAGTTGTTGGAGTCTAAAGACGTTGAAAAAGTTTTTGTAGCTCCTGGAAATGACGGAATGACCTTGGATGGACTTGATTTGGTGAATATCTCTATTTCCGAACATTCTAAGCTGATTGACTTCGCAAAAGTCAACGATATTGCTTGGACCTTTATCGGTCCAGATGATGCCCTTGCGGCGGGGATCGTGGATGACTTCAATGCAGCTGGTCTCAAGGCATTTGGTCCGACCAAGGCTGCAGCTGAGCTTGAGTGGTCTAAGGATTTTGCTAAGGAAATCATGGTCAAATACGACGTTCCGACAGCAGCCTATGGCACATTTTCAGATTTCGAGGAAGCCAAGGCCTACATCGAAGAAAAAGGCGCTCCAATCGTCGTCAAGGCAGACGGCTTGGCCCTAGGGAAAGGTGTCGTCGTTGCGGAGACAGTTGAGCAAGCCGTTGAAGCCGCTCACGAGATGCTTTTGGACAATAAATTCGGTGATTCAGGTGCGCGTGTGGTCATCGAGGAATTCCTTGACGGGGAAGAGTTTTCTCTATTTGCCTTTGTCAATGGGGACAAGTTCTACATCATGCCAACAGCTCAGGATCACAAACGTGCTTATGATGGCGACAAGGGCCCTAACACTGGTGGGATGGGGGCCTATGCGCCAGTTCCTCACTTGCCACAGAGCGTGGTTGACACAGCGGTTGACACCATTGTCAAGCCGGTTCTTGAAGGCATGATTAAAGAAGGTCGTCCCTACCTTGGTGTCCTTTACGCTGGTCTTATCTTGACAGCTGATGGACCGAAAGTCATCGAGTTCAACTCACGTTTTGGTGATCCTGAAACACAAATCATCTTGCCTCGTTTGACATCTGACTTTGCGCAAATATCACTGACATTTTGGATGGCAAAGAGCCAGCCATCACTTGGACGGATAAGGGTGTGACTCTGGGTGTGGTTGTCGCATCCAAGGGCTACCCGTTAGATTATGCAAAGGGTGTCGAGTTGCCAACTAAGACCGAAGGCGACATCATCACTTACTATGCTGGTGCTAAATTCGCTGAAAATGGCCAAGACCTTCTCTCAAACGGCGGACGTGTCTACATGCTTGTCACAACAGCAGACACCGTCAAAGACGGCCAAAAGATCATCTACAACGAACTCAGCAAACAAAACACAGAAGGGCTCTTCTATCGTACTGACATCGGTAGCAAGGCTATAAAAGATTAAAAGATATTATAGTTGTCATGGCGAGCGAAAGCGAGCTAGTATAGGATAATCGTCGCAGTAGTGGAACTCCTAGTAGCAGAGCTACTAGGAGCGGAAAACTGGAGACTCAGGCTCCAGTTTTAGTAATGGAACGCTACAGGCGGTCGCTTACGTCCGCACTACAATAGACGATTATTAAAAAAGGAGAATAAATGAAACCAGTAATTTCCATCATCATGGGCTCAAAATCTGACTGGGCAACCATGCAAAAAGCCGCTGAAGTCCTCGACAACTTCGGTGTAGCCTACGAAAAGAAAGTTGTCTCTGCCCACCGTACACCTGATCTCATGTTCAAACATGCTGAAGAAGCACGTAGCCGTGGCATCAAGGTTATCATCGCAGGCGCTGGTGGCGCAGCTCATTTGCCAGGAATGGTAGCTGCCAAAACAACCCTTCCAGTTATTGGTGTACCAGTCAAATCACGTGCTCTTAGTGGCGTGGACTCGCTTTACTCGATTGTACAGATGCCGGGCGGTGTGCCTGTTGCGACAATGGCTATAGGTGAGGCAGGTGCGACCAATGCTGCTCTCTTTGCCCTCCGTCTCCTGTCAGTAGAGGATCAGACTATCGCGACAGCTTTGGCAGATTTCGCAGAAGAACAAGGGAAAATAGCAGAGGAGTCGACAAATGAGCTCATCTAAAACAATCGGAATTATTGGTGGCGGTCAGCTTGGTCAGATGATGGCCATTTCTGCTATCTATATGGGTCACAAGGTTATCGCGCTGGATCCTGCAGCGGATTGTCCGGCATCTCGCGTAGCGGAAATCATCGTGGCTCCCTATAACGATGTGAACGCCCTTCGTCAGTTGGCAGACCGATGTGATGTTCTCACTTATGAGTTTGAAAATGTGGATGCTGACGGTTTGGATGCTGTTATCAAGGATGGGCAACTCCCTCAAGGAACGGACTTGCTTCGCATTTCCCAAAATCGAATTTTCGAGAAGGACTTTCTTTCTAACAAGGCCCAAGTCACTGTGGCACCTTACAAGGTTGTGACATCAAGCCAAGACTTGGCAGATATCGATCTGTCTAAAAACTATGTCCTCAAGACTGCGACCGGTGGCTATGATGGACACGGACAAAAAGTCATTCGCTCAGAAGCAGACTTGGAAGAGGCCTATGCATTAGCAGATTCAGCAGACTGCGTTTTAGAAGAGTTCGTCAACTTTGACCTTGAGATTTCAGTCATCGTGTCTGGTAATGGCAAGGACGTGACAGTCTTCCCTGTTCAGGAAAATATCCACCGTAACAACATTCTTTCAAAAACCATTGTGCCTGCTCGCATTTCAGAAAGTCTAGCTGAAAAAGCCAAAGCGATGGCAGTGCGAATCGCAGAACAACTGAACCTTTCCGGAACTCTCTGCGTGGAAATGTTTGCGACAGCTGATGATATCATCGTCAACGAAATTGCGCCACGCCCACACAATTCAGGTCACTACTCAATTGAAGCCTGTGACTTCTCCCAGTTTGACACCCATATATTGGGCGTTCTCGGAGTCCCACTCCCAGCAATTCACCTTCATGCACCAGCTGTCATGCTCAATGTGCTCGGCCAACATGTCGAGGCCGCTGAAAAATATGTCACAGAAAATCCAAGCGCCCACCTCCACATGTATGGTAAAATGGAAGCGAAGCACAACCGCAAGATGGGACACGTGACTTTGTTTAGTGATGTGCCGGATGAGGTAGAGGAGTTTGGGAAAGGAATTGATTTTTTGACATGCCTATGATACAACTCATCGTCAACGCATTCGTCGAAAAAGAGAAGACTGGAGCAGTCGTCGAAGTCTTGTATGTTAGTAGTGATCACGAAAAAGTGAAAGCTAAGTATGAAGAGCTAATGGCTCAATATCCTGAAAACTATTTAGCTATCTATGATGTTCCACTGGATAAGGATCTGAATACACTCGATCACTACCCATCTGTGTGGATTGGGAAAGAAGAATTTGAATAAAACGACTATTGGTTGCTAGCTGATGTGAAACATCAAAAGAAAGGAAAACAAAACAATGATCGAACGTTACTCTCGCCCTGAGATGGCGAACATTTGGACTGAAGAAAATAAATACCGTGCTTGGCTTGAGGTGGAAATCTTGGCTGACGAGGCATGGGCTGAATTGGGAGAAATCCCTAAGGAAGATGTGGCTTTGATTCGCGAGAAGGCGGATTTTGACATTGACCGTATTTTGGAAATCGAGCAGCAAACTCGTCACGATGTGGTTGCCTTCACACGTGCGGTTTCTGAAACTCTTGGTGAAGAGCGTAAGTGGGTTCACTATGGTTTGACATCTACTGACGTGGTCGATACTGCCTATGGTTACCTCTACAAACAAGCCAACGACATCATCCGCAAAGACCTTGAAAACTTCCTCAACATCATCGCTGACAAAGCGAAAGAACACAAGTTCACTATCATGATGGGTCGTACCCACGGTGTGCATGCTGAGCCGACAACCTTTGGTCTTAAATTGGCTACTTGGTACAGCGAAATGAAACGGAACATCGAGCGTTTCGAGCATGCGGCTGCTGGCGTCGAAGCTGGTAAGATTTCTGGTGCGGTTGGTAACTTTGCCAACATCCCACCATTCGTTGAAAAATACGTCTGCGACAAGCTTGGGTATCCGTGCTCAAGAAATCTCTACACAGGTCCTTCCTCGTGACCTTCACGCTGAGTACTTTGCAGTTCTTGCGAGCATCGCAACTTCTATCGAGCGTATGGCGACTGAGATTCGTGGTCTTCAAAAATCAGAACAACGTGAAGTGGAAGAGTTCTTTGCCAAAGGTCAAAAAGGGTCTTCAGCAATGCCTCACAAACGCAACCCAATCGGTTCTGAAAATATGACAGGTCTTGCGCGTGTGATCCGTGGTCACATGGTCACAGCTTATGAAAACGTAGCCCTTTGGCACGAACGTGATATCTCTCACTCATCAGCTGAGCGTATCATCGCACCAGACACAACCATCTTGATTGACTACATGCTCAACCGTTTCGGAAACATCGTTAAGAACTTGACAGTCTTCCCAGAAAACATGATCCGCAACATGAACTCTACATTTGGTTTGATCTTCAGCCAACGTGCCATGCTTACTTTGATTGAAAAAGGCATGACACGTGAGCAAGCTTACGACCTTGTTCAACCAAAGACTGCCCAATCATGGGATAACCAAGTAGACTTTAAACCACTTCTTGAATCAGATCCAGAAGTAACATCACGCCTCACTCAAGAAGAAATCGACGAAATCTTCAACCCTGTTTACTACACTAAACGTGTTGATGAAATCTTCGAACGCATCGGTTTGGGTGATTAATCATAATAATAAAAAGCGAGATTGTATCTCGCTTTTTTTATTTGTGCTTAATCTTTTTTTCTTGCTAAGTCCATAAGCTGTGAGTGCAGCCATCAAACCTGTAGCAATCAACCATTCTGAACTTTGACTTCCTGTTTCAGGAAGTTTATATTCTTTGGCTGAAGGGGCTTCGACTTGAGCAGCTTCTTTGTTTTCTTCTTTTTCAGATTCTATCTTCTTAGCTTCTTCAGTTACTACTGGTTTTAGCTGGAGCTACCTCGGTTGCAACAGGTTCTTCTACAGTAGGCGCAGGAGCAACTTCAACTTTTGGAGCTTCAGTATTTGTTACTGGAGCGGCTGGAGTCACTGGAGTCACATTTTCTGTTGACGGAGCAGTCTCTAATTTTTCTTCACTCGTTTGTGGAGCGGATTCTCCAGTAGTTTGGACAGTAGACCGATCCTCTGTTGTGACAGGTACAACTCCGTCAGCCGCAACAGCCTGGGCTTGAAAAGCAAATCCAATTAATACAGACGCTGCTCCGATTGCGTACTTACGAATAGAGAAGCGCTGTTTGTTTTCTGGTTTCATTAAAAACCTCCTTTTTGCATTCTTGATAGCGTTTTCACATACTGGCTTTTATTGTATGTTCAAACAAAAATAAAGTCAAGTTTTTGAGAAAATTACTATAAAAAAATAGAATAAATTATAAATTAAGATATATTTTTCCAAGTTTTGACTGTTTTTTTAGTAAAAAGGTTACTAATTATAGAATTGTTTGAAATGCTATTCTCAGGAAAGGGAGCTGATGCTATAATGGGTATATAAAAAACCTGAGACAGTTGTCTCAGGATTTTAAACATTAGTGACCACGGTCACAAGAGATGAATTTAATTTTGTAGAAATCAGAACGTTTATAAGTTTCGATGTATTCCAAAACTTGACCAGTTGCTTCAAGCTTAGTTGTCCTAGTTTGGAAAACAGTTGGGAATTGAGTGTCGATTCCTAGGATAGAAGCGGCATGTTCTGGAGTTGGAAATACAATTTCATTAATTTCTTCAAAATGCTCGTCATTCATGTGAATGTGGTAGTCCAATTTGAAACGAGTATAGATAGAACTATAGTATTCAAGGTTTGGATAGTTGGCATTGATGTATTGTTCAGGGATGTATGAACTATGATAGATATAGGTGATGCCGTTTGTTTCACGAACACGTTCAATCTTGTAGTAGAATTGATCACCACGTAGGCCGAGCTTTTCTAGATATTTAAGATCGTTCCCGCGTTCGATAGAAAGAACAGTTACCTTATCGTCTTTGGTCTCGAAGATTTCTACATCAGAAAATTCAACGAGTTTATGCTTGCGAGCACGAGCTACGAATGTTCCTTTACCTTGTTGACGAACAATGTATCCGTCTTTAGCAAGGTCATTCAAGGCACGAACTACTGTGATTGAACTAACATCATACATGGAAATCAATTCTGCTTCAGTGTAGAATTTATCTCCACTAGCAAATTGACCAGAAATGATCTTATTTTTCAATTCATCTTTAATGTATTGATACTTTGGAATTGCCATATTTTTCACCTCATTTTTTTCCTTCTCCATTTATGATTTTAACATAAAATCGAAAAAGAGTAGAAAAGCACTGAAAAAAATTTAAAATATCGGAATAAGAAATTAGAATACATATAAATAATTTGTGTTTTATTTCTTATTTTTTTGCTTGTTTTTTTCAAAATGTTGATTTAACGGGCTTTGAGAAGGTTTTTAGAAAAGATTCAGTAAAAAAATAGAAAAAAATTTTAAAGAAAATTTCAAAAGGTATTGACATTAACCCCCGATTAGTTTATAGTTGATATAACAATACATGAAAGCGCAAACTTTTTCGTTTTTAGGGGAGGAAGAATGGCGAGATTTGAAATTAAAGATGATTTCTATCTGGAAGGAAAACCATTCAAGATTTTGTCCGGTGCCATTCACTATTTTAGAGTTCCTGCGGAAGATTGGCATCATTCATTGTATAACCTCAAGGCTTTAGGTTTTAACACAGTTGAGACGTATGTTCCTTGGAATATGCATGAACCTGCTGAAGGAGAGTTTAACTTTGAAGGAAATCTTGATTTAGAGAAATTTCTTCAAACTGCACAAGATCTGGGCTTATACGCAATTGTACGTCCTTCTCCATTTATCTGTGCAGAGTGGGAATTCGGTGGTTTACCTGCATGGCTCTTGACCAAGGATATGAGAATTCGATCGTCTGATCCAGCTTTCATTGAAATGGTTGGCCACTACTATGATCAGTTACTTCCACGTCTAGTTCCGAGATTATTGGAAAACGGTGGGAACATTCTCATGATGCAAGTCGAAAATGAGTATGGCTCATATGGTGAAGACAAGACCTACTTGAGGGAAATTCGACGTTTGATGGAAGAACGAGCAGTTACTTGTCCGCTTTTCACATCAGATGGTCCATGGCGAGCAACTCTTAAGGCAGGCACCTTAATTGAGGATGATCTCTTTGTGACTGGGAACTTTGGTTCCAAAGCTACTTATAATTTTTCACAGATGCAAGAATTCTTAGATGAGTATGGCAAGAAATGGCCACTCATGTGTATGGAATTCTGGGATGGCTGGTTTAATCGTTGGAAAGAACCTATCATCAAGCGTGACCCAGAAGAATTAGCCCAAGCAGTTCGCGAGGTTTTGGAGCTAGGCTCTATTAACCTTTACATGTTCCACGGTGGAACAAACTTTGGTTTTATGAATGGTTGCTCAGCTCGAGGAACGATTGATTTACCACAAGTAACTTCTTATGATTATGACGGTCTTTTAGACGAAGCTGGAAATCCAACTGCTAAATATTTCGCAGTGAAGGAGATGATGGCGACTCACTATCCTGAGTATCCGCAATCTGAGCCACTTTACAAGGAAAGTATGGAAGTTGAAGCAATTCCGCTAGTCGAGAAGGTTTCTCTATTTGAAACCTTGGATGACCTATCAAGTCCGATTGAAAGTCTCTATCCAAAGAAAATGGAAGAACTGGGGCAAAGTTATGGCTACCTACTCTATCGTACAGAAGCTAGTTGGGATGCAGATGAAGAACGCATTCGAATTATTGATGGACGAGATAGAGCACAGCTCTTTGTAGATGGCAAGTGGATTGCTACTCAATACCAGACAGAAATCGGCGAAGATATCTTTTGTCAAGGAAAAAAGAAAGCGCTCTCCAACATTGATATACTCATTGAAAATATGGGACGTGTCAACTATGGGCACAAATTCTTAGCTGATACCCAGCGAAAAGGAATTCGCACAGGTGTTTGTAAAGATTTGCATTTCTTGCTCAACTGGAAACAATATCCGCTTCCGCTTGATAATCCTGAGAAGATTGATTTTTCAAAAGAATGGACAGAAGGGCAACCTGCCTTTTACGCCTATGACTTTGAAGTTGAGGCGCCAAAGGATACCTACCTAGACTTATCTGAGTTTGGGAAAGGGATTGCTTATATCAATGGACATCATCTAGGTCGTTTCTGGAATGTCGGTCCAACCTTATCGCTTTATATTCCGCATAGCTATCTCAAGGAAGGTGCGAACCGCATCATTATCTTTGAAACAGAAGGGGAGTATAGGGACACATACATTTAACTCGTAAACCTACACTCAAACACATAAAGGGGGAAAACTTATGACAATTGTAGGATGCCGTATCGATGGGCGCTTAATTCACGGACAAGTCGCAAACCTTTGGTCTGCTAAACTTAATGTTTCACGTATCATGGTCGTTGACAATGAAGTTGTGAACAACGACGTTGAAAAAAGTGGCTTGAAACTTGCAACACCACCAGGTGTAAAACTTAGTATTTTGCCAGTTGATAAAGCAGCAGCGAATATCCTTGCTGGTAAATATGATAGCCAACGTCTCTTGATTGTAGCACGCAAACCTGATCGTTTCCTTGGTTTGGTTGAAGCAGGCGTGCCACTTGAAACAGTCAATGTCGGCAACATGTCTCAAACACCAGAAACTCGTGCTATCACACGTTCTATCAACGTTGTAGATAAAGACGTGGAAGATTTCCACAAATTGGCGGAAAAAGGTGTTAAACTTACTGCTCAAATGGTTCCAAATGATCCAGTTTCAGACTTTTTGAGCTTATTAAAATAGGAAAAATTTTTAGGAGGTCATTGTTATGATACAATGGTGGCAAATTTTACTTCTCACTTTGTACTCAGCTTATCAAATCTGTGATGAGTTGACGATCGTTTCTTCTGCAGGTTCGCCTGTATTCGCTGGTTTTATTACTGGTTTAGTCATGGGAGATTTGACAACTGGTTTGTTTATCGGTGGTAGCTTGCAGTTGTTCGTACTTGGGGTAGGTACCTTCGGTGGTGCTTCTCGTATCGACGCAACTTCTGGTGCGGTTCTTGCGACTGCTTTCTCAGTTTCACAAGGTATCGAAACAGACCTTGCGATCACTACAATCGCTGTACCAGTAGCAGCACTTTTGACTTACTTCGACGTACTTGGTCGTATGACTACAACATTCTTTGCACACCGTATTGATGCTGCAATCGAACGCTTTGACTACAAAGGAATCGAACGTAACTATCTTCTTGGTGCAGTTCCTTGGGCTCTATCTCGTGCCCTTCCAGTATTCTTCGCCCTTGCTTTCGGTGGAGAATTCGTACAAGGTGTTGTAAACCTTGTTATAAAATACCAATGGGTTGCAGACGGTTTGACTCTTGCAGGTCGTATGCTTCCAGGTCTTGGATTCGCTATCTTGCTTCGTTACCTTCCAGTTAAACGTAACCTTCACTACCTTGCTATGGGATTCGGTTTGACAGCTATGTTGACTGTACTTTACTCATACGTAACAGGTCTTGGTGGAGCAGTCGCTGGTATCATTGGCACTCTTCCTGCTGACGTTGCTGAAAAAATTGGCTTTGCAAACAACTTCAAAGGATTGTCTATGATCGGTATCTCTATCGTGGGTATTTTCCTTGCAGTTGTTCACTTCAAGAACAGCCAAAAAGTTGCTGTAGCAGCACCTTCTACACCATCAGAAAGTGGGGAAATTGAAGATGACGAATTCTAATTACAAATTAACAAAAGAAGATTTTAATCAAATTAACAAACGTAGCTTGTTCACTTTCCAATTGGGATGGAACTACGAACGTATGCAAGCATCAGGTTACCTTTACATGATCTTGCCACAATTGCGTAAAATGTATGGAGATGGAACTCCTGAGTTGAAAGAAATGATGAAAGTTCATACTCAATTCTTCAACACTTCACCATTCTTCCACACAATCATCGCTGGTTTTGACCTTGCCATGGAAGAAAAAGATGGTGTTGGTTCAAAAGATGCGGTTAACGGTATCAAGACAGGTTTAATGGGACCATTCGCTCCTCTTGGAGATACTATCTTTGGTTCACTTGTTCCTGCTATCATGGGATCTATCGCTGCAACAATGGCTATCGCTGGTCAACCTTGGGGTATCTTCCTTTGGATTGCAGTTGCAGTAGCTTATGACATCTTCCGTTGGAAACAGTTGGAATTTGCCTACAAAGAAGGGGTTAACCTTATCAACAACATGCAAAGTACTTTGACAGCTTTGATTGAAGCTGCATCTGTACTTGGTGTATTCATGATGGGTGCTCTTGTAGCAACAATGATCAACTTTGATATTTCTTACAAATTGCCAATCGGTGAAAAAATGATTGATTTCCAAGACATCTTGAACTCAATCTTCCCACGTTTGCTTCCAGCAATCTTCACTGCATTCATCTTCTGGTTGCTTGGTAAGAAAGGTATGAACTCTACAAAAGCTATCGGTATCATTATCGTGCTTGCCTTGGCTCTTTCTGCCTTTGGTAAATTTGCACTTGGAATGGGCGCATAATTTATGACTAAATCATTGATTATAGTGAGTCACGGTCGTTTCTGTGAAGAACTTAAAGGTAGCACAGAAATGATTATGGGACCACAAGAAAACATTCATACGGTAGCTCTTCTTCCAGAAGATGGACCAGAAGAATTTGCTGCGAAATTTGAAGCTGCTGTTGAAGGTTTGGATGATTTCCTAGTCTTTGCAGATCTTCTTGGTGGAACACCATGTAACGTGGTGAGCCGTCTAATTATGGAAGGTCGCGACATTGAACTTTATGCAGGGATGAACCTTCCAATGGTCATTGAGTTTATCAATGCAAGCCTAACAGGTATCGATGCAGACTATAAGAGTCGTGCGTCAGAAAGCATTGTGAAAGTTAATGATTTATTAGCTAGCTTCGATGACGATGAAGATGAATAAGATGGAACAGAACGTCTTATAGAGAATATACATGGGAATGGGAGCAGCTCCCATTCCCATGTTTTCAATCAAGAAACAATATTAGATTAGAGGTTTTCAATGCTAGATTATACAAAAGAAGATTTGCTTGAGTTGGGAGCAGAGATCACTACACGAGAAATTTATCAACAACCAGATGTTTGGAAGGAAGCTTTTGAATCTTATCAAGCCCGCCGTGATGAAATTGCAGCCTTTTTGCAAGGAATTGCAGATAAACATGACTACATCAAGGTTATCCTGACCGGTGCTGGGACTTCAGCTTATGTAGGTGATACCTTGGTTCCATACTTTAAGGAAGTCTATGACGAACGTAAATGGAATTTCAACTCCATTGCGACAACAGATATTGTTGCCAATCCACAAACCTATTTGAAAAAAGATGTAGCGACTGTTTTGGTATCATTCGCTCGTAGCGGGAACTCACCTGAGAGTGTGGCAACAGTTGACTTGGCCAAGGCTTTGGTTGATGAACTTTATCAAGTAACAATCACATGTGCGGCTGAAGGGAAATTAGCGCTCCAAGCACACGGTGATGACCGCAACCTCTTGCTTTTGCAACCAGCGGCTTCTAACGATGCTGGATTTGCCATGACTTCAAGTTTTACCTCTATGATGTTGACAGCTCTCTTGGTCTTTGACCCAACTGAATTTGCTGTTAAGGCTGAACGTTTTGAAGTGCTAACTATTCTTGCTCGTAAGGTTCTTGATAATGTAGCGGATGTCAAAGAATTGGTAGACTTAGACTTTAATCGAGTGATTTACTTAGGTGCAGGCCCATTCTTCGGACTTGCTCACGAAGCCCAGCTTAAAATTTTGGAATTGACTGCTGGTCAAGTTGCGACTATGTATGAAAGCCCAGTTGGCTTCCGTCACGGGCCAAAATCTCTTATCAATGAAGATACTGTTGTTTTAGTCTTTGGTTCTACAACAGACTATACTCGTAAGTATGACTTAGACTTGGTTCGTGAAGTTGCTGGCGACCAAATTGCTCGTCGTGTTGTTCTCTTGAGCGATCAAGCCTTTGGTCTTGAAAATGTTAAGGAAGTAGCACTTGGCTGTGGCGGTGTCTTGAATGACGTTTACCGTGTATTCCCTTATATTGTCTACGGACAGTTGTTTGCTCTTTTGACTTCGCTTAAAGTTGGAAACAAACCAGATACACCATCACCTACAGGTACAGTAAACCGCGTCGTTCAAGGTGTTATTATTCACGAATTCAAATAATAAGGAGAAAAGGATGAAAGCATACACAGAACGTGTATTTGGGAAAGTTGATGGCAAGGATGTTGTCGCTTATCGCTTTGAAACAGAAGCAGGCTATCAACTAGAAATCATGACCTATGGTGCAACGATTCTACGCTATGTAACTCCTGATAAGGCTGGTAATTTTGCCAATGTTATCCTAGGCTTTGATGATTTTGACAGCTATGTAGGTAACAGTCCTAAACATGGAGCGAGTGTAGGGTCCAGTTGCAGGTCGTATCGCAGGTGCGACGTTTGACCTCAATGGCAAAACCTATAACCTCGAAGTCAACAATGCTAGCAACTGTAACCATAGCGGCTCTACAGGTTGGGATTCTAGCCTATTTGAGCTAGTCGAGGTGAGCGACCATGGTTTGACCCTTTACACAGAAAGAACAGACGGTACAGGAGGTTTCCCTGGAAATCTTAAAATTTGGATCAGTTACCACTTGGAAGAAAATGGTGCTTATGAAGTTAGCTATAAGGTGACGACGGACCAGGATACCTTGGTTAATCCGACCAATCATAGCTACTTTAACTTGTCTGGGGATTTCACTCAGACTGTTGACCGCCATGTCTTCCAATTGAACACTGAGGGCATCTATCCAGTTGCTCCTGATGGAGTACCAGCTAAAACTCCAGATGCTAATCGTGATGTGGTCAAACATATCTACAATGGTGCCTTGTTGAAAGATATCTTTGCAGAAGAAGATGAACAGATTCAACTCGTATCGGGATTGGACCATCCATTTGCTCTTCCTGCAGGACATGATAATGCTGGTTTCCTCTATGACCAAGGATCAGGTCGCTTCCTGCTCTTCAAGACAGAAGCTCCTTGCTTTGTAGTCTACACAGCTAACTTTGTGGATGAGAGTGTCATTATCGCTGGTCAACCAATGATTCAACACAATGGGATTGCTCTTGAAGCACAGGCTTTGCCAGATGCTATTCATAGTGACCTGAAAGATCAAGTGATTCTCAAAGCAGGTGAAACTTTTACCAGCAAAACTCGTTACGAAATTGTCGTTAAATAAAAAAATTCTCTGAAATCCTATGACTTCAGAGAATTTTTTATTATTCTTCATCTGGCGTGAGAATCATCGGAATGATGATTGGTTCACGTTCAGTATTTTCGTAAAGGAATGGTCGAATGGCGTTTACGATAGCACCATTGACTGATTGGACGCTGGCATCTTTGTTTTTCAAAGCGATACGAATAGCATTGAAAAGGATGCGTTGGCTCTGACGGATCAAGTCGCCAGATTCGCGCATGTAGACGAACCACGACTAAGGATATCTGGTCCAGAAATAATCATCTGAGACTCAAAGTCTACTGTTGCGACAGCAAGTACAACACCATCTTCGGATAGGTCTCGGCGGTCTTTTAGGACTGCCGCACCGATTTCACCGATACGATTTCCATCGACGTAGATATCTTGAGCATTGAAGTGACCTGCGATACGAGCAGAGTTTGCAGTAAGGGCAAGGACATCACCATTGCTCATGATAAAGATATTGTCCTTCTCAACTCCAGTATCTACGGCAAGTCCAGCGTGAACTTTCTGCATACGATATTCACCGTGGACAGGCATGAAGTATTTTGGTTTGATGAGGCGGAGCATGAGTTTTTGTTCTTGCTGGCCACCATGTCCAGATGTATGGATGTTGTTAATCTTACCATGGATAACTTCAACACCAGCTTCAGAAATGATGTTAATCAGTTTGTTAACGCTAGTGGTGTTTCCTGGGATTGGACTAGATGAGAAGATAACCGTATCACCAGGCTGGAGTTGCACCTGACGGTGAGTTCCGTTAGCGATACGAGAGAGAGCCGCCATAGGTTCACCCTGGCTACCTGTACAGAGGATAAGAATCTCACTCGCAGGGTAGTCTTTAATTTCATTTGGCTCGATGAAGGTCCCCTTAGGAGCCTTGATGTAGCCAAGTTCAATCCCATTGACAATGGCTTTCTCCATAGAACGCCCAAAGACAGCGATTTTACGCCCAGTCTTAACAGCAGCTTCTGTTGCTTGTTGGAGACGGAAGATATTTGAGGCAAAGGATGCAAAGATGATCCGTCCTTCGATACCTTGGATAATCTTCATGATAGACTGGCCAACGACCTTTTCAGAGTTTGTAAAGGTTGGCACTTCAGCATTTGTCGAGTCAGAGAGAAGACAAAGTACTCCGTCCTCACCTAAAGCTGCCATACGGTGCAAGTCTGCAGGTTCACCAACTGGTGTAAAGTCAAACTTGAAGTCACCGGTACAGACGATTTTTCCTTGAGGTGTGTGAATAACGATACCCAAAGGCTCTGGAATTGAGTGGGTTGTTCTAAAGAAGGTTGCCTTAAGATTTTTTTAAAGGTCAACTCAGTATTGTGGTTGATTTCGTGAAGTGTAGCGTTGCGCAAAAGTCCATGCTCTTCGAGTTTGCCACGGATCAAGGCAAGAGCTAGAGGTCCTGCATAGATAGGGATATTTGCTTGCTTGAGCAAGAACGGAATCCCTCCGATATGGTCCTCGTGTCCGTGGGTAATCAAGAGAGCCTTGACGCGGTCGATATTTTCGACAATGTAAGAGTAATCAGGGATAACGTAGTCGATACCAAGAAGATCATCCTCGGGGAATTTAATCCCTGCATCAACGATGATGATTTCGTCTTGGTATTCGATTCCGTATGTGTTTTTACCGATTTCTCCTAGACCACCAATGGCGAAAACGCCTACTTCTTCTGGTTTAAGAGTATAGGCCATATTAGAACTCCGTAACTTCGAATGCGCCAGTTTCTTTTTCGTAGGCAAGTAGTTTGTCAGATAAGAGTTCGATGTATTCTACGTTATATTCTGGGCGGTTTTTTTCAACAAGTTCACGGGCAATAATGCGTCCTTCAAGTTCTGAACTAGCATCGATGTCTAAGTAAAGTGAGCGTGTTGTTTCACGACGTGGGCTACGGTCTTTAGTTTCTTGATAAAAAACTTTGTAAATCATGTGTTTCCTTTCTGTTTTCAGGTCAGCTGTATTCAAAAAATTACCAGCTTGAAGCTGTTTGTTTCCATTTCATTTTCTGTCTGGATTGACCTTGATTCGTTACAATTATCTCAATTATAACATAAAAAGGGGAATTAGTAAAAGCAGGAAACATGAAAGCAAGGAGCTTAAAATGCGTTTCATTTTACCTTGTATAAGTATTTGAAGGCATCAGATGCAAGTGCTATAATAAAGTTAGAAAAGAGGTTTTCCTTGATTAAGGAGGACTAGCTATGCTTGATTTTGTGTTTCACCTATTTGGATGGAGATTCTACATATTGCTGCAACTGCTCTGGCTCCTTTTGAGGCTATTTGCTCCTTTTCATTAGATGATGATTTTGAAATATTTGCCTTTAGAATTGGAGAAAGGAGGCTCTCTATGTTTCAACTAGCTATTGTCATTCGTCTTCTGGCCTTTGCGGTATTTGTTGCCTGTGTTTACGGAGGAAATATTTTGTATACTCGGCTAGAGTATCGGAAAGCCAAACTCATATGGAAGATTGGCTTCGTGACTCTGTATTCGTTTTTCCTTCTTCTTGTGACCTATGTGGTCTGGTTCGTATTTTACTTTGGTTTAAATTCTTGAGAACTTGTCCTGTATGTTTGACAGGACAATTTTGTTTCAAGGCAAAGAAGATTCCCATGTGTCAGCTTTTGTAGTATAATAGTAAGCAGACAAAAAGATAGGAATGTGTTATGAAAGTATTAGCTTTTGATACGTCCAGCAAAGCTCTTTCTCTAGCTATTTTAGAGGACAAGCAGCTTCTTGCCGAGACTACTATTAATATCAAGAAAAACCACAGCATTACCCTCATGCCTGCCATCGATTTTTTGATGGCCAATCTAGATTTGACACCCAAGGATTTGGATCGAATTGTCGTAGCAAAGGGTCCGGGTAGCTATACAGGCTTGCGAATCGCAGTAGCAACTGCCAAGACCTTGGCACATACCCTGAACATTGAGTTGGTGGGGATGTCTAGTCTTTTAGCTCTGGTACCGAGCCAGCAGGAAGGTTTGGTTGTTCCTTTGATGGATGCACGTCGTAATAATGTTTATGCAGGGTTTTACGAAACTGCGCAGCCTGTATTTCCAGAGGCGCATTTGTCTTTTGAAGAAGTTTTAGAGCGAGTCAAGAATACCGACCAGGTAACCTTTGTCGGTGAAGTTGGGGCCTTTGTAGAACAAATCAAAGAACAGTTGCCGCAGGCTAGCTATCAAGAAACCTTACCAAATGCGGCTAACCTAGCTCTTTTGGCTTGGGATAAGGAAGCAGACTCCTTGCATGACTTTGTGCCAAATTACCTCAAACGTGTTGAAGCTGAGGAAAACTGGCTCAAAAATCACACCGAGTCTGGCGGGTCTTACATTAAACGCCTATGATTGAAATCAAACGAATCCAACAGCGACCAGACTTGGCTCAAGCCATCTACGCTGTCATGACAGATGTTTACCTAGTCAGCCCTTGGACACTGGAACAAATCCAAGCAGACCTGTCTCAAGACCAGACTTGGTATACTCTAGCTTATGATGGGGCAGAAGTGATAGGTTTTCTAGCAATTCAGGAAAATATCTTTGAGGCAGAAGTCCTGCAAATCGCTGTCAAGAAAGCCTATCAAGGACAGGGGATAGCATCAGACTTGTTTGCAACTTTACCGACAGACAAGGAGATTTTCCTCGAAGTCAGAAAGTCAAATCAAAGAGCGCAAGCATTTTACAAGAAAGAAAAAATGGCAGTCATCGCTGAGAGAAAGTCCTATTACCATAATCCAGTTGAGGACGCCATTATCATGAAGAGAGAAATAGATGAAGGATAGATATATTTTAGCATTTGAGACATCCTGTGATGAGACCAGTGTCGCCGTCCTGAAAAACGACGACGAGCTCTTGTCCAATGTCATTGCTAGTCAAATTGAGAGTCATAAACGTTTTGGTGGCGTAGTGCCAGAAGTGGCTAGCCGCCACCATGTTGAAGTCATTACAGCCTGTATCGAGGAGGCGTTAGCAGAAGCAGGAATTACTGAAAACGATGTGACAGCTGTGGCGGTTACTTACGGACCAGGCTTGGTTGGAGCCTTGCTTGTTGGTTTGTCAGCTGCTAAGGCCTTTGCTTGGGCTCATGGCCTTCCTTTGATTCCTGTGAACCACATGGCTGGTCACCTCATGGCGGCTCAAAGTGTGGAACCCTTGGAGTTTCCCTTGCTAGCTCTGTTGGTTAGTGGTGGGCACACAGAGTTGGTCTATGTTTCTGAGGCTGGTGATTATAAGATTGTTGGTGAAACTCGAGATGATGCGGTTGGCGAGGCCTATGACAAGGTCGGTCGTGTCATGGGCTTGACCTATCCAGCAGGTCGGGAGATTGACGAGTTAGCCCACCAAGGTCAGGATATTTATAACTTCCCTCGTGCCATGATTAAGGAGGATAATCTGGAGTTTTCATTCTCAGGTTTGAAGTCAGCCTTTATCAATCTGCACCACAATGCCGAGCAAAAGGGAGAAAGCTTATCCAAGGAAGACCTATCTGCTTCCTTCCAAGCAGCAGTCATGGATATTCTCATGGCAAAAACCAAGAAGGCCTTAGAGAAATACCCTGTTAAAACCCTAGTCGTGGCTGGTGGTGTAGCTGCCAACAAAGGCCTGAGAGAACGCCTAGCAGCCGAAATTACCGATCTCAAACTGATTATTCCACCTCTGCGACTTTGCGGAGATAATGCAGGCATGATTGCCTATGCTAGCGTCAGCGAGTGGAACAAAGAAAATTTTGTAGGCTTAGAGCTAAATGCCAAACCTAGTCTTGCTTTTGATACCATGGAATAAAGAGTTAGCCTAAGGTTAGCTCTTTTATCTTGGACAAATGCCCGAGTTTTTTAGTATAGTAGAAATATGAGATTTAAAAAAATAATGAGTGTTGTGCTTGCTCTTGGAGCTTTATTGCTTTGTATGTCAGCTTGCCAGCATATTCCAAAGACACAATTGATTCTATTTGAGTCACTGTCATTCAATATGCCCCTCAAATCTTTTGAAAAAAAGTGTTTGGAGAAGCTGATGAAGTGATAGAAGAAACGGAAACCGCCTATCGGGACACTTGGCATGCAAGGGATCCTTATTTCTATAAAACAGGCCGGCTTTTCTATCATTACGAAAATATTGCATTGAATGGTTATACAGGTCGAGCAGATTTCACATTTTCAAAATCACATCGCTTGGAAGAAGTGACAGTTCATATTCCTGTAGCTTCAAAAATGGAGCAACAAGTAGCGCTCTACAATTTATCCCAGACTATAAAAAAAGAAATTGAAGCTCTTCCGACTTTCAAATCCGTAACTACCGAGACAGTAGGATTATACGATGATGGCTATCGCTATAAAGTCAAATTGCAAGGCCAAAGGAGAGAGCTCTGGGTTGATGTCTACCCGATAGAAGATGAATATACTGAAAAATGAAGGCTATAAGTATAGAATTCGAATTGATCAATTTCTCATGTATCCATAATGAACCATACTGTTCAGGGGCTGATACTTGCTATTAGTTTCAAATTCCAGACTGTTTTCTCCTCTTTGAATGTGTTATAATAATTTTTGCTGTGACTGTCTGGAAAGCAGTTGATGAAGGAATGAATAGTGAGGAGGTTTATGAAAGAAAAAGGATTTTGGGATGGTGTGCAGGCTGCGGTGCCAACGGCTCTGGGCTATGTTAGCATTGGTCTTGCTTGTGGCATTATCGGTTCCCCTTATGTAACCCCTGTAGAGATGGGCTTGATGAGCCTCTTTGTCTATGCTGGGAGTGCTCAGTTTGCCATGATAGCCTTGATAGCAGTTCAAGCTCCTGTGGCAGCCATTGCTATGACGGTCTTTTTGATTAATCTGCGTCTCTTCTTGCTGAGTTTGCATGCGTCGACCTATTTCCGTCATACTAGCTTATGGCATAATATCGGAATGTCCAGTCTCTTGACCGATGAGACTTACGGGGTCTTGATGGGAGAGCTAGTTCATACGGATAAGGTCAACCCTATGTGGATGCATGGAAACAATCTCAATAGCTATATTTCTTGGTTTTTGGGAACAGTTGTCGGAACAACCCTCGGTGGACTTTTGCCTAATCCGGAAGTTTTTGGTCTAGATTTTGCCCTAGTGGGGATGTTTATCGGGATTTTCACTTCCCAGTTTCAAATTATGCAAAAACGGATTCCCTTACGCAATCTCTTCATCATTCTTGGAGTTGTTGCTGTGTCTTTCTTTTTGCTATTGACAGTGGTGTCTCAGTCCCTAGCTGTTCTGTTTGCGACCTTGCTAGGTTGTACCATGGGGGTGATTTTGGATGGTCAGTAAGTATATTTTAATGGCAATCGTCTTTTCTGGCTTGGTGACTTGGATTCCGAGAATGATTCCTTTCATCCTTGCTAAGTACAAGGGGTTGCCGCCTATTGTCGAACGCTTTTTGAAATTTCTCCCGGTTTCTATTATCTTTGCCTTGATTCTTTCAAGTGTAGTGACAGGAAAAGTTGGAAGTTTCCCTCAGATAAAGTGGTTAGACTTTCTAGCAGTCTTTCCGACAGCCTTTGTAGCCTTTCGCTACCGCAATCTGGTGGGGACGGTTCTCTTTGGAGTGGTCTTGATAGCAGTCCTACGTTTGGTCTTTTAATCAGCCATAAAGAAAACCTATCACAAATATAGAAATCATATAATGGCGCAATTACTTTTTTTCTGTTAAGATAAGACTGTATCTTATTTTGGAGGAAATATCATGAAAAAAATCGTTAAATATTCATCACTTGCTGCCCTAGGGCTTGTTGCCGCAGGTGTATTAGCAGCTTGCTCAGGTGGTGAGAAGAAAGATGCTGCATCTGGTGAAGCAACATCTGGTAAGAAAGAAATCGTCGTAGCAACTAACGGATCACCAAAACCATTCATCTATGAAGAAAATGGTGAATTGACAGGTTACGAGATTGAGCTTATTCGTGCTATCTTTAAAGACTCAGACAAGTATACTGTCAAGTTTGAAAAGACAGAATGGTCAGGGATTTTCCCAGGACTTGATAGCGATCGTTATCAAATGGCCGTTAACAACCTCAGTTATACCAAAGAACGTGCAGAGAAATACCTCTACGCAGCGCCAACTGCTAAAAACCCTAACGTTCTTGTTGTGAAGAAGGACGATACTAGCATCAAGTCTCTTGATGATATCGGTGGAAAATCTACTGAAGTCGTTCAAGGAACAACCTCAGCTAAACAATTGGAAGCATACAACAAAGAACATGCGGACAATCCAACTATCCTTAATTATACTAAGGCAGATTTCCAACAAATCATGTCTCGCTTGAGCGATGGACAATTTGACTATAAGATTTTTGACAAAATCGGTGTAGAGACAGTTATCAAAAACCAAGGTTTGGATAATTTGAAAGTTATCGAACTTCCAAGCGACCAACAACCTTACGTTTATCCACTTCTTGCAAAAGGTCAAGATGAGTTGAAATCATTTGTTGACAAACGCATCCAAGAACTATACAAAGACGGAACTCTTGAAAAATTGTCTCAACAATTCTTCGGTGGCTCTTACCTGCCAGCAGAAGCTGATATTAAATAGTCGTATGAAATCATCTAGTCTGAGAAAGGCGGATGATTTCTCAATTTTTAGGCCTATAGTTTCAAACTATAGGCCTACCTATCTAATAACAATTTGCGAAATCAAATAAAGTATGAGATACTATTACGGTATTATTTTTTTAAAGGAGAAAGAATCATGAAAATCAAAAAATGGTTAGGCGTAGCAGCGATTGCTACAGTAGCAGGCCTTACACTTGCAGCTTGCGGAAATTCAGACAAGAAAGCGGACAATACAACTACAGTTAAAATTGCGACTGTTAACCGTAGCGGTTCAGAAGAAGCACGTTGGGATAAAGTTCAAGAATTAGTTGAAAAAGACGGAATTAAATTGGAATTCACAGAGTTTACAGACTACTCACAACCAAATAAAGCAACTGCTGATGGTGAAGTAGACTTGAACGCTTTCCAACACTACAACTTCTTGAACAACTGGAACAAAGAAAACGGGAAAGATCTTGTAGCGATTGCAGATACTTACATCTCACCAATCCGCCTTTACTCAGGTTTGAACGGAAGTGACAACAAGTACACTAAAGTAGAAGACATCCCAGCAAACGGAAAAATCGCTGTACCTAACGATGCTACAAACGAAAGCCGTGCTCTTTACTTGCTTCAATCAGCTGGTTTGATCAAATTGGATGTTTCAGGAACTGCGCTTGCGACAATCGCAAACATCACAGAAAATCCAAAGAACTTGACAATCACTGAATTGGACGCTAGCCAAACAGCTCGTTCATTGACATCAGTTGATGCAGCTGTTGTCAACAACACTTTTGTTACAGAAGCAAAATTGGACTACAAAGAAAGCACTCTTTAAAGAGCAAGCTGACGAAAACTCAAAACAATGGTACAACATCATCGTTGCGAAAAAAGATTGGGAATCATCACCTAAAGCTGATGCAATCAAGAAAATTATCGCAGCTTACCACACTGATGAAGTGAAAAAAGTCATCGAAGAAACTTCAGACGGCTTGGATCAACCAGTTTGGTAATAAACACAGGGAGGTGGGAGAGATTTTTCCACCTCTTGCTTTTATATAGAGCCTAAAACAAATGAAATCCACTTGTATTGATTCTAAAGGTACAAGTCCTAGTAGAAAGGTAGAGAGAAAATGGTTTTCCCTAGCCAAGAAGAACAAATTGAAAAGTTTGAAAAGGATCATGTAGCGCAACATTATTTTGAAGTTTTGCGTACCTTGATTTCTAAAAAATCAGTCTTTGCCCAACAAGTCGGCCTGAAAGAGGTGGCTCGTTATCTAGGTGAGATTTTTAAGCGTGTAGGTGCAGAGGTTGAAATTGACGAGAGCTATACAGCACCTTTTGTTATGGCCCATTTTAAAAGTTCACGTCCAGATGCCAAGACTATCATTTTCTACAACCACTATGATACGGTACCAGCAGATGGTGATCAAGTTTGGACCGAGGATCCTTTTACACTCTCTGTGCGTGATGGGATTATGTATGGACGCGGGGTTGATGATGACAAGGGACATATCACAGCTAGACTGAGTGCACTGAGAAAGTATATGCAACACCACGATGATCTTCCAGTCAATATCAGCTTCATCATGGAAGGGGCAGAGGAATCGGCCTCTATGGATTTGGATAAATATCTAGAAAAGCATGCTGACAAACTTCGTGGTGCTGATTTATTAGTCTGGGAACAAGGAACCAAGAATGCCTTAGAGCAGTTAGAAATCTCAGGCGGAAATAAGGGGATTGTGACCTTTGATGCCAAGGTTAGGAGTGCAGACGTGGATATTCACTCCAGCTATGGTGGTATTGTGGAGTCAGCTCCATGGTATCTCATTCAAGCATTAACCAGTTTGCGAGCTGCAGATGGGCATATTTTAGTTGAGGGCTTGTACGATGATGTGCAGGAGCCGAACGAACGTGAGTTAGCCTTGGTTGAAACCTATGCCCAACGCAATCCAGAGGAAATCAGCCAGATTTATGGCTTGGAATTGCCACTTTTACAAGAGGAACGCACAGCCTTTCTAAAACGTTTTTTTTTGAGCCAGCGCTCAATATCGAAGGGATTCAGTCAGGCTATCAAGGTCAAGGAGTTAAAACAATCTTGCCAGCAGAAGCTAGTGCTAAGCTAGAAGTCCGCTTGGTTCCTGGCTTAGACCCACATGATGTTTTAGAGAAAATTCGGAAACAACTAGACAAAAACGGTTTTGATAAGGTAGAATTGTACTATACCTTGGGTGAGATGAGTTATCGAAGCGATATGAGTGCGCCGGCCATTCTCAATGTCATTGAGCTGGCCAAGAAATTCTATTCACAGGGAGTTTCTGTCTTGCCGACAACGGCTGGGACAGGTCCCATGCATACAGTCTTTGATGCATTAGAAGTACCTATGGTCGCTTTCGGTTTGGGAAATGCCAATAGCCGAGACCATGGTGGAGATGAAAATGTGCGAATCGCAGATTATTATACCCATATTGAATTAGTAGAGGAGCTGATTAGGAGCTATGAGTAGAGATATTATCAAGTTAGATCAAATCGATGTGACTTTTCATCAAAAGAAAAGAACGGTCACAGCGGTTAAGGATGTGACCATTCGCATCCAAGAAGGAGATATCTACGGAATCGTTGGATATTCTGGAGCAGGAAAGTCAACCCTGGTTCGTGTTATTAACCTATTACAAAAACCATCTGCAGGTAGAATTACCATTGATGATGATGTAATCTTTGATAACAAGGTGACTTTGACTGCGGGACAATTGCGCCGCAAACGTCAAGATATTGGGATGATTTTCCAACACTTTAACCTCATGAGCCAGAAAACAGCAGAGGAAAACGTAGCCTTCGCCCTCAAACACTCTGGCCTTAGCGAGAAAGATAAGAAGGCTAAAGTGGCTGAATTATTAGACTTGGTCGGCTTGGCTGACCGTGCCGAAAACTATCCTTCACAACTTTCTGGAGGGCAAAAACAACGTGTGGCTATTGCACGTGCCTTGGCCAATGATCCAAAAATCTTGATTTCAGACGAGTCAACTTCAGCTCTCGACCCTAAGACAACTAAACAAATCTTGTCGCTCTTGCAAGATTTGAATCGCAAGCTAGGTTTGACCATTGTCTTGATTACACATGAGATGCAGATTGTCAAAGACATTGCTAACCGTGTAGCTGTGATGCAGGATGGTCGCTTGATTGAAGAGGGCAGTGTTCTTGAAATCTTCTCAGATCCTAAGCAACCATTGACTCAGGACTTTATCTCAACTGCGACAGGTATTGATGAAGCCATGGTCAAGATTGAGAAACAAGAAATTGTAGAGCACTTATCTGAAAACAGCATTTTGGTACAACTCAAGTATGCAGGTGCTTCTACAGATGAGCCACTTTTAAATGAGCTGTACAAACACTACCAAGTAACAGCCAATATTCTTTATGGAAATATCGAAATTTTGGAAGGTACTCCTGTCGGTGAGCTTGTGGTTGTCTTGTCAGGAGAAAAAGAAGCATTGGCAAGCGCTCAAGATGCCATCCGTCAGGCTGGTGTGCAACTAAAAGTATTGAAGGGAGGACAGTAAGATGGCAGATTTGATTCAAACATATTTACCAAACGTCTACAAGATGGGCTGGTTAGGTCAAGCAGGCTGGGGAACGGCTATTTATTTGACGCTTTATATGACAGTTTTTTCCTTTATCATTGGAGGATTCCTAGGACTAGTTGCAGGACTTTTCCTTGTCTTGACAGCTCCTGGTGGCGTCTTAGAAGATAAATTTGTCTTTTGGGTTTTGGATAAGATTACTTCAATCTTCCGTGCTGTTCCCTTTATCATTCTCTTGGCAGTCTTGTCGCCCTTCTCACATCTAATCGTAGGAACAAGTATTGGGCCGAATGCCGCTATTGTACCACTATCTTTTGCGGTGTTTGCTTTCTTTGCTCGTCAGGTTCAAGTGGTTTTATCAGAACTTGATGGTGGTGTCATTGAGGCAGCTCAGGCAAGTGGAGCTACATTTTGGGACATTGTAGGAGTGTACTTATCAGAAGGTCTGCCAGACTTGATCCGTGTGACGACTGTAACTTTGATTTCCCTTGTCGGTGAGACAGCTATGGCGGGAGCAGTAGGTGCTGGCGGTATCGGTAACGTAGCTATCGCTTATGGATTTAACCGTTACAATCACGATGTGACTATCTTGGCGACTATCATTATCATTTTGATCATCTTTTCTATCCAATTCTTGGGAGACTTCTTGACCAAGAAATTAAGTCATAAATAAAAAAGAGCCAATCGGCTCTTTTTATGATGTTTTATGCGCCAATTTCTTACTAAGTGCTTGGCCAATAAGGGCGCCAAGTAGGGCACCGATAAGGACGCTTGCTACAAAGAGAAGGATAGTGCCAGAGTTAGGTGCGACCATGACGCGGTCAATATAGTCCTGAGATTTGCCACGAGCTACAAGAGTTGCTATATAAGCCTGAGGAGTTAGCCACATCAGTAGGATAGGGCCAGTAGTACCAAATGCAAAGATTAGGAAGGAAAGAAGGTTTTTGATCTTATCTTTGTAGTGACCTAGATGAGCGATGCCATCCGCTGCAAGCCCGCAGATGATTCCTGGAAGAAAGGCTCCGGCACCATGCTTGCTCCCGAGGAAAAAGAGAGAGAGATAACGAGCCCAATCGTTGTAATCGCCCCAAAACGAGGTACTTTTGTTAAAAGTAGCATATAGACGCTACCTCCCACAAGAGCAGAAAAAGCAGGGGCATAAAACATATTTCCAGTGTGGTCGACAAGGTTTCCTAGTAGAACCCCCACTCCGATACAGAGAAAGTAGACAAGGGCAGCTACAAGGGTCGTCAAGATATTCTTTTTCATAAATTCTCCTTCGTATATCTGATGTTTTTCATTGTACCATGCTTGGCTCAGATTGTAAATGCTGGCCGACATTTGCTATTTGTCCGTAAACTAGATGAAAAAGGAACAGACTAAAGCTATTTCTTTACTCCTCCGACTGTCCCAATCCTTTCATTTATGGTAAAATAGGACTATTAAGTTATAAAGAGGATTCCCTATGAAATTACAAAAACCAAAAGGAACGCAGGATATTTTACCTGCTGAGTCTGCCAAGTGGCAGTACGTTGAAGGCTTTGCGCGTGAAATCTTCAAACGCTACAACTACGCAGAAGTACGTACCCCTATTTTTGAGCACTACGAAGTCATCAGTCGTTCTGTTGGAGACACAACGGACATCGTAACCAAGGAAATGTACGATTTTTACGACAAGGGAGACCGTCATATTACCCTCCGTCCAGAAGGAACTGCTCCAGTCGTTCGTTCTTATGTAGAAAATAAACTCTTCGCACCAGAAGTGCAAAAGCCAAGCAAGTTCTACTACATGGGACCAATGTTCCGCTATGAGCGTCCACAAGCAGGTCGCTTGCGTCAATTCCACCAGATTGGTGTGGAGTGCTTTGGATCAAGTAATCCAGCCACAGATGTGGAAACGATCGCTATGGCAGCCCACTTCTTGAAAGCGATTGGTGTTCAAAGTGTGAAACTACATCTTAACACTCTTGGAAATCCTGAAAGTCGTGCGGCATACCGCCAAGCCTTAATTGACTACTTGACACCGCTCAAAGATAGCTTGTCTAAGGATAGCCAACGTCGTTTGGAGGAAACCCTCTTCGTGTCTTGGACTCTAAGGAAAAAGAAGACAAGGCAGCAGTGGAGAATGCACCATCTATCTTGGATTACCTCGATGAAGAAAGCCAAGCCCACTTTGATGCTGTCCGTCAGATGTTGGAAAATCTGGGTGTAGACTATATCATCGATACCAATATGGTTCGTGGTTTGGACTACTACAACCACACGATTTTTGAGTTTATCACAGAGATTGAAGGCAATGAATTGACAGTCTGTGCAGGTGGTCGTTATGATGGTTTGGTTGCTTACTTTGGTGGCCCTGAAACTGCTGGTTTTGGATTTGGACTTGGTGTGGAGCGTCTCCTTCTGGTCCTTGAAAAACAAGGTGTGGCACTGCCTATCGAAAACGCTCTAGATGTCTATATTGCTGTTCTTGGTGAAGGAGCAAATGTCAAGGCCTTGGAGTTGGTACAGGATATTCGCCAACAAGGCTTTAAGGCAGAGCGAGATTATCTCAACCGTAAACTCAAAGCCCAGTTCAAGTCAGCCGATGTCTTTGGAGCTAAGACGCTTATCACCTTAGGAGAGAGCGAAGTCGAAAGCGGGCAAGTGAAGGTCAAGAACAACCAAACTCGAGAAGAAGTAGAAGTTTCTCTTGATACCATCGGTCAGAATTTCAAAGAAGTCTTTGAAAAACTAGGATTTTAACAGTAAAAGTAAAGTCGGGAAGCAGGTCCCGGCTTTTTTTATAATTATCATGTATCACTTTATAAAGGAAGCCGATTATTAAAACTGATATTTTTATAAAAATAGTCAGGAAAATGCTGATACATTTTTGGATAAAAAGGGATGACATTATTCAAAAAAATATTGTAAACGGATACAAAAAGTGCTATGATATATCTAAGTAAGAAAAGGAGTCGATTATGCAGAACTTTTAAAAAGAATGCGATACGTATGTTTGGATTTGTGGGTATACTTGTCTTGTCTTTGACGGTGCTTACGACGGTGTTTGCAGCAGATGTTATAGATTACACAAATAAAACAACGATCACTGTTGACGGTCAGCCGTTAACAGCAGATACCAAAATCAGCACTGGTAAAGCTTTAGAAGCAACAAATAACATTTCTTTCCCAGACACTCAACAAATTAATGAAGGAGATGTGCTTGTACTTGACCTTCCAAAAGAATTGGGATTGATTACCAAGCTTGCATTTCCAATCACACATAGTAGTGGCGAGGTAATTGGGAATGCAGTGACAGATCCAAGTACACAAAAAGTGACCATCACCTTTACAGACTATTTTTCTAAGAATTACAAAGATAAGGTCATGACTTTGAAATATGCTGTTCGCCCTAACGTAACCAACTTACCAGAATCAGGTAAATATACTTTCCAATTCGGGACAGAAAATTATACCCTTAATTATGATAAAACAGATGGTGAAGCTGGTGACTATGAAATGAAATATGGTTACCAAGATTCAGAAAATCCTAACCGCATCAAGTGGCGTGTTGTTTTGAACGCAGTTCAAGATAAATTAAACAACATGGTTATCAAGGATGACTTTAGTGATAGTGGACAAGTCTTGGTAGAAAGTTCCTTCCGTGCAGTCCGTTATGCAACTCAACCAGAGAAGATTCCAAATGAAGCAGCTCTTCTTAAATTGGAACCAATCGATAACTTTAGCAAAAAAGCCGAATTTACTCGAAATGCGGATGGTAAGATCACAGGGTTCACCATTAACTTTGGTGACAACTGGAACTGGGCAATGTACATTGAGTACACAACAGAATTAACGTCAGAACTTCCAAAAGGTACTAAAGTTGCCAATGTTTTGGAATGGTCAGCAAGTAACTTTAACAAGTCACGTTCGATTGAAGCTTTGACGCGTTTAGAAACTGGTTCAGGTGAAGGAAGTGGTGATAGAACAACCACAACTACAACTTCAACAACGACTTCAACAACGACAACAACAGAAGAGCCGTCAACAACTTCAACGACGACAACGACAGAAGCACCGTCAACAACTTCAACGACGACAACGACAGAAGCACCGCCAACAACTTCAACGACGACAACGACAGAAGCACCGCCAACAACTTCAACGACTACCACAACAGAAGAGCCAACGACAACTACTACAACTACCACAACAGAAGGTCCAGCGACAACTTCTACAACCACAACAGAAGAACCAGCGATAACTTCTACAACTACCACAACAGAAGAACCAACGACAACTACTACAACTACCACAACAGAAGAACCAGCGACAACTACTACAACTACAACAGAAGAGCCAACGACTAGCTCAACAACGACAACTCCTGAAGGTTCAACGCAATCAACAGAAGTCTCATCAACAACAACGACAGATGATAAACCTCAGCTTCCTAAAACTGGGGAAACAGTGGAAGCTGGCTTAGTAACAGCAGGTGTCTTTATCTTATCAGCTATAGTTGTGTTGAATCGTAGATATAACAGATAAAAAAAGAGTCAACCCCTCTCTTTTTTTAAATATTATAATAATTTTGTGTATAAAAAAACGAACAAAGTATTCACTGTTGACAGTTGGAATTTTTAACTACCTTCCAATTAGGTCAAGGGTATGTCAAAACTGATACAATTGATTTTTTTCAAATAATACGGTTATTCAAAATCAGGATAAGAAAGCTCCTTCATTAAATAAGAATACAATTAAAAATAGTGAAACTACTACTAATATAAAAAAAGAGGTGGTAACAGATGAGGAAAAAGTCTGCAGTTTTAATACTGGAAGATTCTACTTCTACAATGGAGGTAGTAGAAAAATAAACAGGCAAGTTTCGTTATGATAAGGAAGTTGCTGAAGAAAATCCATCAAACGAGTAACTTGCCTGAGAAAAACTAGTCACTGAGTAGCAAAAGCACAACAAGATAAGGTTCCCCCGATAGCTCTACCACCTAAGCAGGACGAAAAAGTCGTTAGTAGGCACAACTCAAGAACTCAGGAAACTGCTATATGTCAAGATAAAATATTATCAGAAACAGGAGAACAATCATAGTTAGGTCTACTTGGAAGCTTGATGTCATTCTTGACATTTATCGATATTATAGATAAAAAACACGACTATTAAAGACTGTTTTTTTATCCAAAAATGAATAAAAACGAAATATTTTTTTAAAAAAAGCAAGAAAAAAACGTAAAAAAATCTTGTAAATGGCTATAAAAAAATGCTATGATACAACTGACTAATTTTTAAAAAGGAGATTATGTGATGAAGAAATCACAGCTTAGCGTAACGCGTATTTTAGCGTTTGTAAGTATTTTGGTTCTTTCTTTGGCAACACTTACGACCGTATTTGCTACTGATGTCACCAACTATACTTTGAAAACAGAAGTTAAGGTTGATGGGAAACCATTAACTGCAGATACTAAGATCACGACTGGTCGTGTCTTAGACGCAACAAATTCACTTACTTTCCCAGACTCACAAAATATCAATGCTGGGGATACACTGACTTTGGATCTTCCAAAAGAATTGGAGTTAACTACGAAACTTGAATTTCCAATCCTTCATAGTAGCGGTCAAGTGGTCGGAAATGCTGTAACTGATCCGGCTACAGGGAAAGTGAAAATTACTTTCACTGACTACTTCTCTAAAAATCCCCAAAACAAAGTTATGTCTTTGAAATACTCAGTTCGTCCAAATGCAAACACTTGGAAAGATTCTGGTAAGTATACATTTAAGTTCGGAAACGAGACTTACAATGTGACGTATGAGAAATACGTAGGTGTTCCAGGTGACTACGAATACAAAGTCGGTTACCAAGATAAACAAAATCCTAAACGTATCAAATGGCGTGTCCTTTTGAATGCTGTTCAAGATAAATTGGATAACTTAGTAATCACAGATGATTTTAGCGATCATGGTCAAGTCCTTGTAGAAGACTCGTTCCGTGCTGTACGTTATCCAACTCAACCAAGCAAAATTCTAAATGTAGATGAATTGTACAAGTTAAAACCAACTGAAATCCTCACTAAGAAAGCAGTCTTTACAAGAAATGCGGCAGGTCAAATCACAGGATTTAGCTATAACCTTGGGAATGTTAACAAAGAGTCAGTATGGATTGAATACTCAACTGAACTTACTCAAGATTTTCCAAAAGGAACTAAAGTAGACAACACATTGAAGTGGAAAGCTACTAATTTCCCTAAAGAGCGTACTCTTACTGAACAAGCTCGTTTAGAAACTGGTTCAGGTGATGGTGGTGGTGATAAGACTTCTACAACCACAACCACAACAACAACAACGACTACTTCAACAACAACAACAGAAGAGCCAACAACGACTACTTCAACAACCACAACAACAACAACAGAAGAGCCAACAACGACTACTTCAACAACCACAACAACAACAACAGAAGAGCCAACAACGACTACTTCAACAACTACAACAACAACAACAGAAGAGCCAACAACGACTACTTCAACAACAACAACAACAGAAGAGCCAACAACGACTACTTCAACAACAACTACAACAACAGAAAAGCCAACAACGACTACTTCAACAACAACAACAACAGAAGAGCCAACAACGACTACTTCAACAACAACTACAACAACAGAAGAGCCAACAACGACTACTTCAACAACAACTACAACAACAGAAGAGCCAACAACGACTACTTCAACAACAACAACAACAACAACAGAAGAGCCAACAACGACTACTTCTACAACCACCACAACAACTCCGGAGCCAACAACAACTACAACAACAACTCCAGAAGAGCAAGTTGTAACAGAAACAACAACAACTCCAGAAGAGCCAGTTGTGTCTGAAACAACAACGCCACAAACAACAATGCCATATTACCCAGGTACAGAACCAACAACAACAACTCCAGAAGAGCCAACGACTACTTCAACAACAACTCCAGAAGAGCCAGTTGTGTCTGAAACAACAACTCCAGAAGAGCAAGTTGTAACAGAAACAACAGAAACAACTTCTGAAAAACCAGCACCTTCTGTATCAACAACAGAAGAAGGATCTGAACTTCCATTTACTGGTGAAGCGACTGGTACTGTACTTGTATTGGCAGGTCTAGTAATCTTGTCAGGTACTGTAGTAATGAAACGTAAATTTTCTAAATAATATTAGATGAGTTTCTTTAGAGAGGAGAGAGCAGTGCTCTCTCCTTTTTAAAAAGTATAAAGACTATGGAGCATTTAGATGAAACTATCAATTCTAATTACCCTTTTTAAACGAAGAATTAGTTCTATCTCAAACTCATAAAAGCTATTTCTGAACAGCTAGAGAGCATGATATTGTCGAAACAACTATCTGATTATGAAATTCTCTATATAGACGATGGTAGTAGCGATAGTACTTTAGAACTAATCAATGCTATTGCAAACGAAAACCCGCGGGTCAAGTATATCAGCTTTAGTAGAAATTTTGGACGCGAGAGTGGAATTCTTGCTGGTTTTAAATATGCTACTGGCGATGCTGTTATGGTGATGGATGGCGACTTGCAACATCCGCCTTATCTGATTCCCCTCTTTGTAGATGCTTATAAAGAAGGTTATGATATTGTCAGTGGTCAGAGAAGTCGAGAAGGAGAGTCTTTCGTAGGAAGTTTCTTTGCTCGTAGCTTTTATAAATTTTCTAACCACTCCATGGATGTCAAGTTAACAGACGGGAAATCAGAATTACGTCTCCTAAGTAAGAGAGCTGTGGATGTATTTGTTTCACTTCCAGAGTACAATCGTTTCAACAAAGGACTTTATGAGTGGATTGGTTTTAAAGAGAAGGTTATCCCTTATAAAAATGAAGTGCGTATAGCAGGAAAAAGTAAATTCGGCTTTAAAAAGTCTATGAATTATGCTTTCCAGGGAATTATCTCATTTAACGATCGTCCGCTCAGAATTTGTATCCAATTTGGATTTGTCAGTATGGTTCTGTCTCTGCTCTACATTGTGTATGAGTTTTGCAAATTTATCTTTTCTTCAGACTATACGAGTGGCTATTTCACCACAATAGCAGCGATTATCTTGTTTAGTAGTGTGCAATTGATCTTCATCGGTGTACTTGGAGAGTATATTGGAAAGATTTATTACGAGGTGAAGCAACGTCCTCACTTTGTCATCGCGAAAAGCAATATTGACCAAGCTGAAAAAGATAAGATCGGTTAAAATGACATTAGGAGAAATCAATCATGAATAAGTGGTTAAAGTGTTGGCAAGAGTTGAAGGGAAAACATCCCAAAGCCTTGCTTTATACGATGAGTGCCTTATTACCAATGACCATCATGTTGGTTGTTTGGTTCTTCATGGGTAGCTATCCATTTGGGAATAAAAGTCTGATGGCAGTTGACTTTGGTCAGCAGTATATCAGCTTTTTTGGCTTACTTAAGAATGCGGTACTTACTGGTGATTTAAGCAGTCTAACCTACTCCTTTACGAAATCTCTCGGTGGAGATATGATAGGGGTTTTAGGCTATTACTTAATGAGTCCTTTTAATATTTTTTATATTATTATCCCCTTCAAACACTATGGTTTAGCAGTCTTTCTAACTATTTGGCTCAGATACGGCGCAATCGGACTTTCTTTCTCTCATTTTCTGATCAAGCGCTATAAGGGTGCAGAATCACGTATGTGGTTGGTACCTTTGTTTGCAACAGCCTATGCTCTTTCCGGAATGCTCGTTTCCTATCAGATGAACGTCATTTTCTATGATGCCATGATCATGCTACCGCTTGTTATCATCTATCTGGAAGAGATCTTGGATGGTGGAAGACCCTATCGCTATGCCTTTATTTTAGGACTAACGGTCTTTCTTCAATTCTATATGGGGTATATGATTTCGATTTTTATCGTCCTATACTCTTGCTATTATGTTTCGCCACGTCTCTCTATCCAGGGAACTCTGAAACAAAAACTAAAACACTTCTTAAGTCCTTTGGTAAAAACATTTGCCTTCTCCGTCATTGGAGTTGCAACAGCTTCGGTACTAATTGTGCCAGTCTTTTACAATCTTCTTGAGAGTAAGGGGCAGGTTGGAGATGCCATGAGGTTTTCTTTTGCCTTTCAAATTAATCCTGTGGATATCCTATCGAAGCTTGCTATCGGTGGCTTTGATACGACTTCTGGTTGGTCGACTGGACCTAACCTCCCAAATATCTATATCGGTGCTTTAGGATTCATAGGTTTCATCCTTTACTTTACATCGAAACAGGTAGCCAAGGAAAAACGTTGGGCTGCAGGTGCTGTCACCCTCATCTTCTTGATTTCCTTTGTTAATGAATTTGTAAGTAAAATATGGCATATGGGACAAAATCCAGCTGGATTCTTCTTCCGTTTTTCATGGTTATTCTCGTTCTTTATGCTCGTTTTAGCCTATCAGGTAGTTAAGGGACAAGTAGAAATTTCTCGCAGAGGGAAGTTGCTTTCAGTGGTGTTACTGGTTTTATCAGCAATTTATCTCTATACAAAGAAATTCACCTATCTTCCAAAAACTCAACCTGAAGCTTTGACTCAATTTCTATCAAAGAACTTTATTGTATTTTGGATTTTACTATTAGCTATCACTGCAGCTTGCTCTTATCTCTATTGGAGTCGTTCTTGTAAAGCTCCTAAAGTGAAAAAAATGGTGCTATTGATAGCTGGGGCTGTCGTTCTTCTTCTAGGAATTCTTCTCCAAACGGGTTATCTCTTATCTCAGGTTGTCTTAACCTTGCTGGTCTATTTGGCAGTTATCTTCTTATTGCGCACAAGAATGACCAGATTGGCAATACTGTCCTTGTCTGCCCTAACAATCTTTGAATTAGGCTATAATGCTTATCTTTCTCAAGTGACCTTTGGTTATGCAGACGTAGATAAATTTGTTGATGCAACAGTATCTGTAAAACAGGTCACAGATGATGTTCAAAAACAAGCAGACCAACCATTCTATCGAATCGCTACTACTTTTGCCTATTCAAAAACAGTGCCGTCACTTGTGTCTTACCCAGGTCTAAGTACCTTTAGTTCTAGCTTAGAGCGTACAACCATGGATCAATTTGCTTACATGGGGGACCAAGGGATTAACGCAGCAACTGAGTATGAAAATGGAACTCTGTTAACAGATGCCTTATACGGTGTTCGCTATTATATGGATGTCAAGGATCTGGAACCTGCTGAGAAAGAAGCTCATCCTGAGAGAATGTATTTCACTCGTTTTGCCAGCCGTTTTGACATGCGCCGTTATTTCACGAGTAAGGTCTATGAAGATGAGCGCTATATTGTGTACGAAAATCCAAATTCTTTCCCATTAGCCTATGGAACAAATGATTTGGTGAGAAATATCAACTTTGGTAAAAATAACGCTATTCAAAATCAAAACATCATCCTCAACTCCATGGAAGGTGTGAAAAAAGGCGAGGAAAACTACCTCGACTACTTCAAACCTCTAGCCTACGGAGATGTTGAGACAGAAAATCTTACAGAGGAAAATGTTGACAAAGAAAAGGGAACTGCAGTCTACAAGCGTGTGGATTCTTCTAAAGATGCAGTGGTTCGTTACCGAATTACTCCTCGAACAGACTTGACTTATTACTTCTTTGTGCCTGCAAGTCTAAATTCAGAAAAAGATTACTCAGTCCTCTTAAATGGCAAGTGGTTTACTCATTCTAAGAGAAACACGCAACGTCAACTCTGGCAAATCGCAGATAATGCAGTTGATCAAGAATCTGTACTTGAGTTCCGTTTTAAAACTGATAAAGTTGACCTTTCAAACGCAGGTGTTTATCGTGCAGAGATCAGTCAAATTCAAAGTGCTTTAGAAAAACGGAAGGCACAAGGCCTACAAGTTGAGAAATTCTCAAATACTTATATCGTCGGTTCAGTGAATATCACGGACGACAGTAAATATATGATGACTTCCATCCCTTATAGTGAAGGTTGGAAAGTGAAAGTTGACGGTAAGTATGTTCCTGTGACAAAAGCTTGGAACAGTTTTATTTCCTTCCCGATTACTTCCGGACAACATAAGGTCGAATTTGTTTTCTCTCAAAAAGGAAGGATTACAGGAGCTCTACTGACTCTCATCAGTCTATCAACTCTGTATATCATCAGAAGAGATTACAAAAAAGAAGATAAAAAGCAAGTAAAGGAAGATTCCAGCGCTCCATCATCTAAGTAAGCAATCTTCTATCAACTATAAGAAAAAAATACGGTCAGGATTAGACTCCTGACCTTTTTCTTTTGCAAAAATGACAAAAATCTTAAACTTTTTGACAAATATGCTTGTCAAAAAAATAAAAAGATGTGTTACAATAAAAATCAAGATAAAGAACAAAGGAGAAAAAAGACATGCTAAAAAATCGTCTAAAAGAGCTTCGGGCTCGCGATGGCCTGAATCAAACTGAGCTGGCCAAGCTAGCAGGCGTGTCCAGGCAAACCATCAGTTTGCTAGAACGAGATGAGTACACTCCATCCATCGTCATTGCCCTGAAGATTGCTCAGATATTCCATGAGCCGGTCGAGTCGGTCTTTCGTTTAGAGGAGGATGAGTGATGAACAAGTATAAATTGATTTATTATCTATGTATCGTTGTGTTTATCGTGAATCTTTTGGCTATGATTGGAAGCCTATTTGGTTGGTTTACAATTGTTGAAAGTAAATACCTCTTCTGGATTAACATAGTTTTACTATTAGTCTTTAGATGGGTAGAGAGAAAGATAAAGTTTAAAGAGATCCTAAAAGGAGAAAAGTTATGAAAGAGTTTTTAGCAGGTTTTCAAGTAGATACTGAGAACAAAGCACTTGCAGGTGTTTGTGCAGGTTTAGGAAATTATTTTAACATTCAAGCCAACATTGTTCGTTTGGTGACAGTCTTCTTGTTTCTCTCTTCGACGGAGATTGGGATTATAACAGTTACAGCCTATGCTTATATAGCAGGTTGGCTTGGCAATGAACCCTTGGGAGATGGAGCGAAGAAAGCAAGAAACCAAGCTGTTCTCTTACTTGTTGTTTGTTTGCTTTTGGTAACGCTTGGAGCAGATGGCCTGACAGCTATTTTTGAATCAGGTAAAGCTTTTGGTCAATGGTTGTCTGGCTTGTTTTAGAAAGAGGTTAAAAGATGGAAAAGAAACATATCATTTTTGCACTGAAGATTGTTATTGCAGGAGTTTTATTAGGAATACTTGCTGGTTTCCTTGGCCTTAATCCTTTAGGTATCAGTCAAGAGCAAGTAATCATTGCCTTGGAATCACTCTTTCTTGTTCTAGGGCTGATTACGACGATTCTAACTTTTTATTTCATTAGAAAAAGTCATAAGGCTTATAAGAGCTACCAAAGAGAAGAAGAGGACGAAGAAAACGAACAAGACTATCTTGCTATGTATCGTTTCTTGGATTATGGTACGGTAGCTTGGAATGTTTGCCAAATTAGTATGCTAGCCTGCTTACTTTTAGATTTGGGAGGTTTAGGCCCATCAGCAGCATCCTTACTTTTGATAGTTGTAGGTATCTGGTCGGGTGCTTACTGCCTCAAAAATCACTAGCAAGGTCCGTAACTACAAACTGTCTATTATGGCAACGCCTAAGGAAGTTTTGGAATACCTCGATACTTATGATGAGGGAGAAAAACAGGCTGAGATGGAAGAAGCTTACTTGATCTTGTTCAAGGTCAATCAAATCCTCATTCCTGGCATCTATGTTGTCTTAGTAGTACTATCTGTAGTATTGGGTCAAGTGCAGTTGGTTGCTCTGCTCGTAGCAGTTGTCATCCATTTGTACACGAATGTTGCACAGTTGCGAAAAAAACCAAAACGTTATTTCAAATAGGAGAATCTTATGAAAACACTTAAAAATATTGGTTGGTATAGCCTTACTTTCTTATCCTTTATTATGATTTATACTTTCATTCAGGGTGTAGGTGTGGCAGCGATGAAGTTGGGAGCACCTGACTACGTTTTTGTCCCTGTTTATGTCTTATTAGCAGGAATTTTCACCTTCGTTACCTACAAGTGGTATAAGACAGGAACCGTTACGATTGAAAAAACAGCCCTCAACAAATACATCTGGTTACCTGCCTTAGTATTGGCTCTTGTCATTGTTGCTCAATTCTTTTTGCCAAATGATACATCAGTCAATCAACAGGCGGCAGAACAATTGACTCATAATCAACCTCTCTTTTCTTTCTTTATGGTGGTTATCTTTGCACCCCTGACAGAAGAATTAACCTTTAGAGGTATGCTAGCCCGCTATGTCTTCCCTCAACAGGATAATGTCAAGCAAACAGCTCTCTTTCTTCTTGTAAGTAGTATTATTTTTGCACTTGTTCATTTCCCTGGCACTCCACAACAATTCCTAGTTTATGCTTCACTTGGCTTTAGTTTGGGCTTGGCTTATATTAGCAAAGGTGGTCTAGCTTATAGTATAGCCCTACACGCCTTGAATAATTTAATCGCATTTTTAATGATAGTCATGCTATAATAGACTCAGGAGGAAGTCATGAAACGAGTGATATTATTAGCAGTGATTCAGGCAGTTGTTCTCTTCTTTATCATTGGAGTGCTAGCCTATGCTTTAAAAGGGGATTTCTTTTATAACTATCTAGCAGTAATCTTCGCACCAATCGCAGGAATTATGCGATTTGCGACAGCTTATGCAACGGAGATTGTTCTCCCTAAAAAGGCGACAGAGATTGCGGAAAAGCGTAAAAAATAAAGAAATACTAAATCCAGCGAATGACTTTGCTGGATTTTTTCATTTATGAGAGGATTCTCTCAACTTTTCTGATGATTTTCATGAAGAGCCTGCGCTTTTATGGTAAAATAGTAACAGAATAAAAGAGGGAGAGAAAACATGAAACGTAGTATGTATGCTGGTCGTGTTCGCAAGGAGCACATCGGACAAGAAATTACCTTGAAAGGCTGGGTTGCTCGTCGTCGTGACTTGGGTGGATTGATCTTTATCGACCTTCGTGACCGCGAAGGGATCATGCAGTTGGTCATAAATCCAGAAAAAGTATCTGCAGAGGTGATGGTAACAGCTGAAAGCCTTCGTAGCGAATATGTTATCGAGGTGACTGGACAAGTTGCTGCACGTGAGCAAGCAAATGACAAGTTGGCGACTGGAGCAGTTGAACTGAATGTAACAGCTCTTGCTGTACTCAATACAGCTAAAACAACACCATTCGAAATCAAGGATGGCATTGAAGCAAACGATGATACGCGTCTACGTTACCGTTACCTTGATCTTCGTCGTCCAGAGATGTTGGAAAATCTTAAACTTCGTGCCAAGGTAACGCATTCTATCCGTAACTACTTGGATGAGTTGGAATTTATCGATGTGGAAACACCATTCCTTTCTAAATCAACGCCAGAAGGGGCGCGTGACTATTTGGTACCATCTCGTGTCAATAAAGGGCATTTCTATGCTCTTCCTCAAAGTCCGCAGATTACAAAACAGTTGTTGATGAATGCTGGATTTGACCGTTACTACCAAATTGTTAAATGTTTCCGTGATGAAGACTTGCGTGGAGACCGCCAACCAGAGTTTACTCAGGTCGACTTGGAAACTTCATTCTTGACTGAGCAAGAAATTCAAGACATCACAGAAGGCTTGATTGCGCGCGTGATGAAGGAAACAAAAGGCATCGAAGTGACATTACCATTCCCTCGTATGAAGTATGATGATGCCATGGCTCTTTATGGTTCTGACAAACCGGACACTCGTTTTGAGATGTTGCTTCAAGACTTGACAGATCTTGTCAAGGGTGTTGATTTCAAAGTCTTTTCAGAAGCACCTGCCGTCAAAGCCATTGTCGTCAAAGGTGCAGCAGATAACTACTCACGTAAAGACATCGACAAGATGACAGAAGTAGCCAAGCAGTATGGGGCTAAAGGTCTTGCTTGGGTCAAGGTTGTTGACGGTGAATTAAACGGTCCAGTTGCTAAATTCTTGACTGGTATTCAGGAAGATTTGACAAGAGCACTTAGTCTTGAAGATAAGGACTTGGTTCTCTTTGTAGCAGATACGCTTGAAGTAGCTAATGCAACACTTGGTGCCCTTCGTGGACGTATTGCGAAGGAACTAGGCTTGATCGATAATGACAAATTCAACTTCCTCTGGGTTGTTGACTGGCCAATGTTTGAATGGTCTGAAGAAGAAGGACGTTACATGAGTGCCCACCATCCATTCACCCTTCCTCAAGCAGAAACTGCTCATGAACTTGAAGGAGATTTGGCCAAGGTTCGTGCCATTGCCTATGATATCGTCTTGAATGGTTATGAACTTGGTGGTGGTAGCCTTCGTATCAACCAAAAAGAACTCCAAGAACGTATGTTCAAAGCTCTTGGCTTCTCAGCAGAAGAGGCCAATGATCAGTTTGGTTTTCTTTTGGAAGCTATGGACTATGGATTCCCACCACACGGTGGCTTGGCTATCGGACTTGACCGCTTTGTCATGCTCTTAGCAGGAGAAGAAAACATCCGTGAAGTGATTGCCTTTCCTAAGAATAACAAGGCGACTGACCCAATGACACAAGCACCATCAACAGTAGCTCTTAAACAATTAGAGGAACTTAATCTACAAGTAGAACAAGATGAAACAAACGAAACTAACTAAAAAGTGGTACCATTATCTGCGCCGCTTTGCTTATCGGGTGAAGATTTTGCGTGTTTTGCAAGGTATCTCCCGAGAAAAATACGATGAAAAAATATCAGCTTCTCTGGTATATGGTTTTCTATCAGCAGTAGCCGTCAATTTTTTCTTCCAACCAGGGCACGTTTATTCAAGTGGAGCAACAGGTTTAGCACAGATCATTTCTGCGCTTAGTAAACACTGGTTTGGCTTTTATTTCCCGATATCAGTAGCCTTTTACGCCATCAATATCCCACTGATGATTTTAGCCTGGTACCAAATTGGACATAAGTTTACGATTTTTACCTTTATCACGGTATCCATGAGCTCACTCTTTATCCAGTTTGTGCCAGTGGTCGTCTTGACAGAGGACCCGATCATCAATGCCCTTTTTGGGGGTGTCGTTATGGGATTGGGAATTGGCTTTGCTCTACGCCATAATATCTCCAGCGGTGGAACAGATATTGTCAGCCTGACCATTCGTAAGAAAACAGGTCGAAACGTCGGTAGTATCTCCTTCTTAGTGAACGGTACAATTATGCTGATTGCAGGATTGACCTTTGGTTGGAAATATGCTCTCTATTCTATGATTACTATCTTTGTCTCAAGTCGTGTAACAGATGCAGTTTTCACCAAACAAAAACGCATGCAGGCCATGATTGTCACTAGTAATCCAGATGCGGTAATTGAGAAAATCCACAATAAATTGCACCGTGGGGCAACTATGATCCATGATGCTGAAGGAACCTATAATCACCAACGTAAAGCTGTTTTGATTACAGTCATCACTCGTGCAGAGTTCAATGATTTTAAACACATCATGAAGCAAGTTGATCCGACAGCCTTTGTTTCTGTATCTGAAAATGTTCATATTTTAGGACGATTTGTCGAGGTTGAAAACTAGTCAGCTAGACAAATAGAATATACAAAAAACCAACTCTAAAGATAGAGTTGGTTTTTCTTATTTTTCAATGATTTCGTGTGCAATCACCTGACGATAGCAGATTTGACGATTTTCTTTGACATCATTGATGATTTGAAGAATGGTTTCAAACGAAGTTCGACCAAGTGATAGACTGTTGATGTCCACGTAGGCTGCTAGATTTAATCTCGGGTTTACAGAGTCAAAGCTGAGAACAGGAATATTGAGATTGTGTTCGCTAAGGTAGTTGCAAACTCCTTCAGCTAAGAGACTATCGGTTGTAATAATAGCATCGGTCTGAGGATCGTGTTTGAAGAGTTGTTTGCTGAAATTATAACCCTTTTCTTCAAGAAATTCATCAGCGAAAAAGGTACGATGGCTATCTAGGGATAGTTTGTGGTCTTGAAGGGCTTGCTCGTAACCTGTCAGACGGTCCTGGGTAACATAAAGTTTCTTTGTACCTCCGATAAAGGCAATTCGACTGCATCCTTTTTTGATAAAGTATTCTGTAGCATCATAGCCAGCTTGTACATTATCATTATCCACGAGTGGGATAAATGGGGAAAGTGATTTCCCAAGGATAATGAAAGGAAATTGCTCATCGACGACTAGATTAACTAGAGGGTCATTTTCTTGGGCATACAAGAAGATAAGGCCGTCAACACGCTTACCATAGACCATCTGAGAAATAGCGTCAAGACGTTCTTTTTCGTTTTTTCCAGTGGCGATTTGAATGGCATAGTGATTTTCTGATGCAACCTGTGCAATCCCTCTCAGAACAGAAGGAAAGAAGGGATTTTGATAGAAAGCATCAGAGTCGTCTGGAAGAACCAAACCAATGACCTGGGTGTAACTGCTAACTAAGCTTCGCGCATTGAGATTGGGATGGTAGTTGAGTTCTTTCATTGCCTTGCGAACTCGTTTTTTTGTCTCATCGCTAATGGTTGATTTGTTTTGAATAACACGGGTTACGGTTGAGGGTGAAACCCCTGCAGCCTTGGCCACGTCTTTAATCGTAACAGGCATAATAATCTCCTACTTATGGTAGTCTGGATCACGAAAATGCGTTTTGTAAAAGATAGTGACCAGGTACAGAACAAATAAAATATTTTGAATAGTAATCAAAGTTGACATGTTTTGGCCTAGGAGACCGAGAATCATGGCAAGCAAAGTTGGTAATCCTAAACAATTCAAGATGAAATGATAGCACTCTTTATAGGTTTTAAATGAGAAGAGACGTGATTTTTTCGTAAAGTAGAGCAAGAGGCTAGAGCCTAGAGCGACAATGAAAAAATTAAGTCCAAAGAGGAAACTAGAACCTAGCACAAGAAAGAGGCTAATATAGACACGATTCTGTTGGTACCAGTCTTTAGAAATGGCTTGCGTTAAGCTTTCCTTGTTTTGGAAACTTTCAGTCGTGATCGCATGATAGCGAATGCTGGTTAGTTCTTTTCCTTGCTTGCTGATAACGAGTTGCTCAGGTTCAAAATGAAGAAGTAATTCCTCAGGGAAGTTTGAACTAGAAGTATCTCCAATTTGAACAGAGGCTTGATGAGGAGTTGAGCCCGTATAGCTTAGTTTACCATCTACAATCTGAGCATTCTTAGCTAGATCCTGAACGACTTCGTCCGTCAAAGGAGCGTAGACATCATCGATAAAAGTTTCTAAGGGATAAGTCTCTTGAGAGCTATTCTGGATGGCAATAGGAACCATAGACAAGCTAATCAAGAATATACTGGTAAAAATCAGTTGAAACCAGTTTAGACCAAAACGATGAGAGAGGGGCTTACGGAATCCCCAAATACTATTAAAATAAGAAAACGGATATGGTAACATAAATCTCTTTCTATAGGCATTTTTCTATACGAGTATTATATAGAGAAATGGGTTTTATTTCAAGCGGGGATAGTAGAATCCTTGGTAAAAGTGAATGTTTGTTAACATCTGTTCACAAACAAACAAGAAGGCTTTCTCGATAAGCTCGATTTCTCATCAGACAATCTAGTTACAAGTTCAAAAAGAAAAAGGGTGGCGAGGGTATATTACCCCTTGTCGCCACCGCTTGTAAGTCCTGAAACGAAGTTCTTTTGCAAGAAGAAGAAGAGTGTACAGATTGGAAGAGCAATGAGGATAGCACCTGCTGAGAAGTAGGCGATCTTCAAGTTCTTCGCATTGCTGACGAAGGTTTGTAGACCAACGGCAACTGTAAAGTATTCTTTTTCACGAAGCAAGAAACTAGAGAGGATATAGTCTCCGAAAGGTCCCATGAAGGCCCAGAGTGCTTGTACAGCAACCATTGGGCGAACAAGAGGAGAACGATTTGCCAGAAGCGGCGGAAGTGTCCTGCACCATCAAGTTTTGCAGACTCATCAAGAGACATTGGTACGGTGTCAAAGTAACCTTTCATCAACCAAGCGTTCATAGGGATACCACCACCGACATAGAGGAAGATGAGGAACCAGCTATGGTTAAGGGCGTTCAACATGAGTGCCATAACGAAGAAGGCAGTCAAAGCGGCCATTGTAGGTACCATTTGGATAATCAAGAAGAAGACCAAACTTTGCTTACGAGCCAAGAAGTTGTAACGGCTGTAGGCATAACCAGCAAGTACGATAATACTTGTCTGAACGACCATTGTGATTAAAGCAATGATCAAAGTATTAAGGTACCATGTACCGTACAAGGTTTCTGTAAAGAGTCCTTTGAAGTTATCAAGACTAAAGTTGACATTGCTGTCGAGTTTAAAGGCCACTACGTTACCAGCCTTGAAGGCTGACATAATCGTGATTAAAAGCGGATAGATAATGACGATTGAAAGTCCAATCAAGTAGAGGTAAGTGAGGGTTTGAGTCAGTCTACGTTTGAGTTTGATTGAGTTATTCATCTTAGACATCCTCCATATCAAATGCGTGTAGTTTCTTGAATGCAATCATAGAAATAGAGATGACAATGATTGAAATAATCAAGGTAACGGCAGCTGCCATAGAGTATTGAGGAGCTGTACCAGTTGTCAAACGGTAGATCCATGAGATCAAGATGTCGGTTGAACCAGCTCCACCACCGACACTACCAGGACCCCCACCATTGAAGAGGTACATGATAGAGAAGTTGTTGAAGTTGAAGGTGTATTGGCTGATCAAAGTAGGTGCCGCAACAGCCAAAATCATTGGGAAAGTAATGTTGCGGAATTTTTGCCCAAGCGTTTGCACCATCGATATAAGCTGCTTCATACAAGTCATTTGGAATAGACTGAAGGATACCGAGAGTCAAGACATAGATATAAGGGAATCCAAGCCAACCTTGCATCATAATCAAGGCAATTTTAGTCCAAGTTGGGTTTGTCTTCCAAGGAATAAGAACGCCATCTAAGAAAGGAAGAAACTTAGCAAAGATAGGCAATACTTGGGTGTTGATAGCCCCGACACTATCGTTAAACATGTTTGAGAATGTCAAGATAGTGATGAAGGCTGGAACAGCCCAAGGAAGAAGGAAGATAACACCAAAGATACGTTTCCCTTTGATGAATGGTTGGTTAGCAATAATAGCTGTAAAGATACCGAGTACGATTTGCAAAGTAGATGCAGATAAAGCCCAGATAATAGTCCAAGAAAGAACAGAACCGAAGGCTGAACGGAAAGTACTCAAGCTCCAGATGTTTGTGAAATTAGTCAATCCAACCCAATCCAACAATTTATTTGGTGGTAAATGTTGGAAATCATAGTTGGTAAAGGCAATCATCAAGGTTACAATAACTGGGAAGATGATAGCAAATGTCATGGCAACATAAGATGGGATGATGAGTAAGTATGGGAACCCATTTTCATAGATTCCTTTAATCATATCCTTCAATGTCAATGGGACAGGAATGCCATTATTAATACGTTTTTGCTAATCGTATGAGCTGTCTTTAATATTGAAAAATATAAAAGGCTAGGTAAACAATTACAAAAATAGAGTGGAATGCACCACGAATCAACATGAAGAGAGAGTTATCACGACCAGGTTTCTCACCAAGAGTGATTAAGTTGCTCAATTCAGGTGCTGCAAGTACTATAAAATAGAGGACGAAAGCTACTGTTACAGCAAGGAAGATAAAACCTTTAGCTTTTTGTTTGTTGTAGATTTGTCCCAACCCAGGAATCAATGAAAGCAAGGCTGCTTTTTTTGGTTGTTGTTCCATGAGTGCTCCTTTCATAAGATACGAGCTCTGGGCTCGATGATAATCAGCAAGGCTGCCGAAACATTGTCAAAATATCTAAAAATTAGGGGGATCTTTAAATAATCCCCCTTGAAGCAATCAATTAGTTACCAAATTTTTGTTGGATTGTTTCTTTGATCAATGTTACAGCATCATTAGCAGCTGTTTTAGCATCTTTCTTACCGCTTACAGCGTCAAAGAGCATTGTTTTAGCTGGGTCCCAAACTGTTGACATTTGAGAGATGTTTGGCATTGGTTGAGCGTTTTGGAACTGTTTGATAACAGCTGTAGTCAACTCATCGTTTTTACCTTCAGCGTAAGCACGAGCTTCAGTGTTAGCTGGGATTTCGTTAGTAGCATCGTAGAATGCTTTTTGTTGGTCAGTTGAAACAAGGAAGTCTACAAATTTTTGAGCGCCTTCAAGGTTCTTAGTGCTTGATGGGATAATCCAAGCTTTACCACCACCAAAAGGCTGCATAGTTTTTTTGCCGTTTGGAAGAGTTGGGATAGTTGCAACACCGTAGTTTACTTTTAGCGTCTTTGAATGCTTGAGCTTTCCAGGACCGTCGATGATTGCAGCTGTTTTACCTTCTTGGAATTGAGTTTGGATCAAGTTTCCAGCACCTTCAGTATCTTGCATACCTTTAGGCCATTTGTCGTACCAAGTCTTAGCGTATTCGATACCTGCGATAGCACCATCGTTAGCAAGACCGATATCTTTAGGATTTTTACCGTTGTCGCCAAATACGTAAGCACCGTTACCTGCAAGAAGTCCGTATGCATAGTAGAAGTTAGTCCAGTCAGCTAGGAAAGCAGTAGTTTTTCCTTCTTCACCAGCAAAAGCGTATTTGCTATCTTTAGCAAGGTTTTCTAAGTCAGCAAATGTTTTTGGAGCTTCTTTAATCAAGTCTTTGTTGTAGTACATAACAAGTGACTCGATAACAGCTGGAGCACCGTAAACTTTTCCACCAACAGTTACAAGAGATTTAGTAGTGTCATCTGTTTTAGCACCGTCGCTCAAAGTTACTTCTGAAAGTTGTCCGTCAGTACCAAGGCTACCTACACGGTCGTATGGAGCCATCATAACGTCAGCAGCTTTACCTGATTGGTTATCAAGTGAAAGGTTGTCGAGTCCACCTAATTGGTCACCAGTTTTAATAGTAACTTTTACACCAGCTTCTTTTTCGTAAGCTTTTGCAGCTGATTCAGCGAAGGCTTTATATTGATCTTCAACGTAGAAAGTGATTTCTTGACTTCCTGATGTAGAAGAATCAGCAGCTTTTATCAGCAGTTTTGCTTCCGCAAGCTACCAAAAGCAAGCTAGCAAGAGTAGCAGTACCAAGTACGGCAGCGCTCTTCATGAATTTAGTTGACATAGTGTATTCCTCCTAAAGAATAACAAATTTTAATTTCGAGGAAACGCAAACGTTTTCCCTTATGACCATAGTATAGCACAAACAGAAAACGGTTGCAAGCGTTTTTTATAAAAATTTTTTAAAAAGCTTAAAGTTAAGAAAAACAGAAAAACGGTCCCTATAATAGGAAGAAAAGATAAATAATCAAGGAAAATGTTCGAAATGGAATGAATGGAAACGATTGCACATTTTTTTAAAAAAATTATCAAGGGCAGAGAAGATGATATAGTAAATTTTGTTTTTAATAATATGAATAAATCCAAAAAAAGTTTTTAAAAAAACGCTTGCATTTCTTTTTGGAAATGGGTTATACTTTAATTAGCGCAAACGTTTGCGCAAAAATTGAAGTAATTAACAATATAAACACTTGAGGTGCTAATATGAAAAAACGTCAAAGCGGTGTGTTGATGCACATCTCATCACTTCCAGGAGCATACGGAATCGGATCATTTGGTCAAAGCGCCTATGATTTCGTTGACTTCTTGGTTCGCACGAAGCAACGCTACTGGCAAATCCTTCCTTTGGGAACAACTAGCTATGGGGATTCTCCTTACCAATCATTCTCAGCCTTTGCTGGCAACACACATTTTATCGACCTTGATATTTTGGTAGAGCAAGGTTTGTTGGAAGCAAGTGATCTTGAAGGTGTGGACTTTGGTAGCAACCCAAAAGAAGTAGACTACGCTAAAATCTACTATGCACGTCGTCCTCTTTTAGAGAAAGCTGTCAAACGTTTCCTTGAAGTTGGAAATGTCAAAGACTTCGAAAAATTTGCGCAAGAAAATCAATCATGGCTTGAACTCTTTGCAGAGTATATGGCGATCAAAGAGCATTTTGACAACCTTGCTTGGACAGAATGGCCAGATGCAGATGCTCGTGCTCGCAAAGCTTCAACTCTTGAAAGTTACCGTGAGAAATTAGCTGACAAGCTTGTTTACCACCGCGTAACTCAATATCTCTTCTTCCAACAATGGTTGAAATTGAAAGCATACGCCAACGATAACCACATTGAAATCGTTGGAGACATGCCTATCTATGTGGCTGAGGACTCAAGCGATATGTGGGCAAATCCACATCTCTTTAAAACAGATGAAAACGGAAAAGCGACTCACATTGCAGGATGCCCACCAGATGAGTTCTCTGCAGACGGTCAACTTTGGGGGAACCCAATCTATGACTGGGAAGCAATGGACAAAGATGGCTACAAATGGTGGATTGAACGCTTGCGTGAAAGCTTCAAAATCTACGACATCGTTCGTATCGACCACTTCCGTGGATTTGAGTCTTACTGGGAAATTCCTGCTGGTTCTAAAACAGCAGCACCTGGTAAATGGGTAAAAGGGCCTGACTACAAACTCTTTGCAGCGGTTAAAGAGGAGCTTGGTGACTTGAACATCATCGCAGAAGACCTTGGATTCATGACTGATGAAGTTATCGAGCTTCGTGAGCGCACTGGCTTCCCAGGAATGAAAGTCCTTCAATTTGCCTTCAACCCAGAACATGAAAGTATCGACAGCCCTCACTTGGCACCAGCAAACTCAGTTATGTATACAGGAACACACGATAACAACACTGTTCTTGGTTGGTACCGTGATGAGATTGACGATCCAACACGTGAGTACATGGCACGCTATACAAACCGCAAGGAATACGAAACAGTAGTACATGCTATGCTTCGTACAGCCTTTTTCATCAGTAAGCTTTTATGACTATCGCTACTATGCAAGATTTGCTAGAGTTGGATGGTTCAGCTCGTATGAACTTCCCATCTACTCTTGGTGGAAACTGGTCATGGCGTATGACAGAGGATCAATTGACTCCTGCTGTCGAAGAAACTTTGCTTGACTTGACTACAATTTATCGCCGAATTAATGAAAATTTGGTAGAATTAAAGAAATAAGACAATATCAGGAGACATAAATGTTACCATTAAAAGAATTTGTACATAATCGTTACAATAAATCTATCGCAGAATGTAGCAACGAAGAGCTTTACCTTGCTCTTCTTAACTACAGCAAACTTGCTAGCAGCCAAAAACCAGTCAACACTGGTAAGAAAAAAGTTTACTATATCTCAGCTGAGTTCTTGATCGGTAAACTCTTGTCAAACAACTTGATTAACCTTGGTCTTTATGACGAAGTTAAAAAAGAACTTGCTGATGCAGGTAAAGAGTTGATCGAAATCGAAGAAGTAGAATTGGAACCATCACTTGGTAACGGTGGTTTGGGACGTTTGGCAGCCTGCTTTATCGACTCAATCGCTACACTTGGTTTGAATGGTGACGGTGTTGGTTTGAACTACCACTTCGGTCTTTTCCAACAAGTTCTTAAAAACAACCAACAAGAAACTATTCCTAACGCTTGGTTGACTGACCAAAACTGGTTGGTTCGCTCAAGTCGTAGCTACCAAGTGCCATTTGCACACTTCACATTGACATCTACTCTTTACGATATCGATGTACCTGGATACAAAACAGCTACTAAAAACCGTTTGCGCTTGTTTGACTTGGATTCAGTTGATTCTTCAATCATCAAAGATGGTATCAACTTTGACAAGACAGACATCGCTCGTAACTTGACTCTTTTCCTTTACCCAGACGATAGCGATAAACAAGGTGAATTGCTCCGTATCTTCCAACAATACTTCATGGTTTCAAACGGTGCACAATTGATCATCGATGAAGCAATCGAAAAAGGAAGCAACTTGCATGACCTTGCTGACTACGCAGTTGTACAAATCAACGATACTCACCCATCAATGGTTATCCCTGAATTGATCCGTCTTTTGACTGAACGTGGTATCGAACTTGATGAAGCAATCTCTATCGTTCGTAGCATGACTGCCTACACTAACCACACAATCCTTGCTGAAGCCCTTGAAAAATGGCCTCTTGAATTCTTGGAAGAAGTGGTTCCTCACTTGGTACCAATCATCAAAGAATTGGACCGTCGTGTTAAAGCAGAATACAAAGACCCAGCTGTTCAAATCATCGATGAGAGCGGACGTGTTCACATGGCTCACATGGATATCCACTACGGATACAGCGTAAACGGGGTTGCGGCTCTTCACACTGAAATCTTGAAGAACTCAGAGTTGAAAGCTTTCTACGACATCTACCCAGAAAAATTCAACAACAAAACAAACGGTATCACATTCCGTCGTTGGCTCATGCATGCTAACCCAAGATTGTCTCACTACTTGGATGAGATCCTTGGACGCGAATGGCACCATGAAGCTTCTAAATTAGAAGACCTTCTTTCATACGAAGACAAGGCTGCTGTCAAAGAAAAATTGGAAAGCATCAAAGCTCACAACAAACGTAAATTGGCTCGTCACTTGAAAGAGCACCAAGGTGTGGAAATCAATACAAACTCTATCTTCGATATCCAAATCAAACGTCTTCACGAGTACAAACGCCAACAAATGAACGCTTTGTATGTTATCCACAAATACTTGGACATCAAGGCTGGTAACATCCCTGCTCGTCCAATCACAGTATTCTTTGGTGGTAAAGCAGCTCCTGCCTACACAATCGCTCAAGATATCATCCACTTGATCCTTTGCTTGTCAGAAGTGGTTGCCAACGATCCAGCAGTAGCACCACACTTACAAGTGGTTATGGTTGAAAACTACAACGTTACTGCAGCAAGCTTCTTGATCCCAGCATGTGATATCTCAGAACAAATCTCACTTGCTTCTAAAGAAGCTTCAGGTACTGGTAACATGAAATTCATGTTGAACGGAGCTTTGACTCTTGGTACTATGGATGGTGCTAACGTGGAAATCGCTGAGTTGGTTGGAGATGAAAACATCTACATCTTCGGTGAAGATTCAGAATCTGTTATCGACCTTTATGCGAAATCAGCATACAAATCAAGCGAATTCTACGCTCGTAAAGCGATCAAACCATTGGTTGACTTCATCGTAAGCGATGCTGTTCTTGCAGTCGGTAAGAAAGAGCGCTTGGAACGTCTTTACAACGAATTGATCAACAAAGACTGGTTCATGACTCTTCTTGACTTGGAAGACTACATCAAAGTTAAAGAGCAAATGCTTGCTGACTACGAAGACCGTGATGCATGGTTGGATAAAGTCATCGTCAACATTGCTAAAGCAGGATTCTTCTCATCTGACCGTACAATCGCTCAGTATAATGAAGATATCTGGCACTTGAACTAAGATTCTTTGTAACAGATTATAAAACAAAAACGCATCTTAAATAGATGCGTTTTTTTGTATTTAGACTAGTTTATAGTGCTTTCCCAACCAGAATCTCTGCTTCGATAGTAATCTCTGTCAGTTGATTCCAGTCAATCTTGCTTTGGTCAACGTGGAAGAGCAGGGGAGTCATGCTGAGTAAGGCTTGGCGTTGTTCTGCTGTAATGGGCTTGGTCAGGGAAGCGATTTGACTAGATTGGATGCTGAAATGTTCTTGGAAATGTTCTTTGATATCTTGGTTAGAATAATCTTTCTTTGTCAGTTGTTCCTGTACCATTTGGCGGATTTCCTTGAGATGGTTTTCAGTAGGAATAACCTTGATTAAGATGCCGTCCTTGGATAAGACACGGCGAAATTCTCCATAGTTGGCAGGTGAAAGATATCAAGCAAGATATCCATGCTGGAATCTTTTATAGGAAGGCGAGCCAGGTCGCCGACAAACCAGTTGATTACCCAGTTGGGTTCACTCTTAGCAGCGATTTGGACTGAGTCTTTCGAGATATCAAAAGAATAGAAGGTCTTGTCAGGATGGGCTTCTTGGAGTTTACGAGAGTAGAAGCCTTCGCCACAGCCAATGTCCAAGATGGTTTTTGCGGATGGGTTAGTGGTTAGTATGCCCGAGATACCTTCTAAGATAGCCTGATAAAAGCCAGCTTCTAGGATTTGCTGGCGATTTTGAAAGTTTTCCTTGTCGTAGTTGGCGGATTGCTTGATTTGAGGAGCCAGATTGACATAGCCAAATTTTGCCAGGTCAAAAGAATGACGATTATCACACTTGAGACTGCTCTCGACCAAGGTCAGGTTTTCTTGGCAGATAGGGCAGACAAAGGCACTAGCAGATGCAAAGCGCTGGAGTTTTGGTTTGAGGTTTGTATTCATAGTTTTAGTCTAGCAAAAAAAGAACTGGATGGCAAATGCATCCAGTTTGTTTTTTAGTATGTTAGAACGAAGTATTTTTTCTTACCACGGCGGATTACAGTAAGTTCATTCTCTAACTTATCTGCATCGCTCAAGACATAGTCAAGGTCTTGGATACGATCACCGTTGACGTAGATAGCTCCATTTTGAACATCTTCGCGGGCTTGGCGTTTTGAGTTAACCACACCAGAAGATACGAGCAATTCTACGATATTGTGGTTTTCGTCTGCTTGCACATGGTAGTTTGGAACACCACGAAGTCCTTGTTTGAGTTCTTTGACAGAAAGGTTTTTGATATTTCCGGCAAAGAGTTGCTCAGTGATGTTGAGAGCTTCTTTGTAGGCTTCTTCACCGTGGACAAGTGTTACGACTTCACGAGCTAGGACTTTTTGAGCCAAACGTTCGTGTGGCGCCGCTTCAAATTGTTTACGGATGTCTTCAATCTCATCAAGTGACAAGAAAGTAAGATCTTCAAGAAGCGAACAGCGTCAGCGTCCATGACATTCATCCAGAATTGGTACATTTCGTATGGAGAAGTCTTTTCAGGGTTGAGCCAAACTGCATTTCCTTCTGATTTACCAAATTTCTTACCAGTTGCGTCTGTGATGAGTGGGACAGTGATGACATGACCAGTCTTGTCAGCCTTACGACGAAGCAATTCGGTACCAGCTGTCATATTTCCCCACTGGTCAGAACCACCGATTTGAAGGGTTACATTGTGCTCTTGGTTAAGAACGAAGAAGTCATAACCTTGCATGATTTGGTAGGCAAACTCAGTGTAAGAAATCCCTGTTTCAATACGTTTCTTCACAGACTCCTTGCTCATCATGTAGTTGACAGTGAAGTATTTTCCGATATCACGGAGGAAGTCAATGAAGCTGATGCTGCCAAACCAGTCGTAGTTGTTGACCATGACAGCTTTATTTTCACCATTTTCAAAGTCAAGAAAGCGAGAAAGTTGTCCTTGGATAGACTTGACCCAGCCATCTACTGTGTCTTTTGTTTGGAGACTACGCTCAGCATCTTTGAAGGACGGATCTCCGATGAGACCTGTAGCACCGCCAACGAGCGCATAAGGTTTGTGACCTGCTAACTGCAAACGACGACTTGTCAAGATTGCGACAAGGTGACCTAGGTGAAGGCTGTCAGCAGTTGGATCGTAGCCAGTATAATAAGAAACTTGACCTTCTTCTAGGGCTTTACGCAAAGCTTCTTCATCAGTCGTTTGAAAAAAATCAAACCACGCTCTTTTAGCTCATCAAAAATGTGCATGTGTCTTTTCTCCTTTTTAAAATATTGTTTCTACCTATTTTACCACAAACTTAGTAAATAACCTAGTAAAATCGGGAAGAAAGTTGCTGCTTGGACTTTTTTGGAAACGAGTGAAATATGGTATAATAGCACTAGCTTATTTTCAGAGAAATAGATAAAAATCGTTAAGAAAGGGGCTGAAAAATGTCTCATATTATTGAATTGCCAGAAGTCTTGGCCAACCAGATTGCAGCAGGAGAAGTGATCGAGCGTCCTGCCAGCGTAGTTAAAGAGTTGGTCGAAAATGCTATCGACGCTGGCTCAAGACAGATTATCGTTGAGATCGAAGAAGCTGGTCTTAAGAAAATCCAAATTACCGATAATGGGCACGGGATTGCCCACGATGAAGTCGAGTTAGCTCTCCGCCGTCATGCGACCAGTAAGATTAAGAATCAAGCGGATCTCTTTCGGATTCGGACTCTTGGTTTTCGTGGAGAGGCTCTGCCTTCTATCGCATCTGTTAGTGTACTGACTCTTTTGACAGCAGTGGATGGCGCAAGTCATGGGACCAAGCTAGTGGCTCGTGGAGGAGAAGTTGAAGAAATCATCCCTGCGACCAGTCCTGTTGGGACCAAGGTTTGTGTGGAGGATCTCTTTTTCAACACACCAGCCCGTCTCAAGTATATGAAGAGCCAACAGGCAGAGTTGTCTCATATCATCGATATTGTCAATCGTCTAGGCTTGGCCCATCCTGAGATTTCCTTTAGCCTGCTTAGCGATGGCAAGGAAATGACACGGACAGCTGGTACGGGTCAACTGCGCCAAGCCATTGCTGGAATCTATGGTCTAGCCAGTGCTAAAAAGATGGTTGAGATTGAGAATTCTGACCTAGATTTTGAAATTTCAGGTTTTGTCTCATTGCCGGAATTGACACGTGCTAATCGCAACTATATCAGTCTCTTTATCAATGGCCGTTATATCAAAAACTTCTTGCTCAATCGTGCCATTTTAGATGGTTACGGTAGCAAACTCATGGTAGGGCGTTTTCCGCTGGCCGTTATTCACATCCAGATCGATCCTTATCTAGCAGATGTCAATGTTCATCCAACCAAGCAAGAAGTGCGGATTTCCAAGGAAAGAGAGCTGATGGCGCTAGTTTCAGAAGCTATCGCAAAGAGTCTCAAGGAACAGACCTTGATTCCTGATGCCTTGGAAAATTTAGCCAAATCTACCATTCGCAATCGTGAAAAAGTAGAGCAAACCACTTTACCATTGAGAGAAAAATACGCTCTACTATGAAAAAAATGAACCGACAAGACCAAAACAAGCTGAGGTGGCAGACCATCAGGTGAACCTGACTGAAGAGAAACAGGATTTGAACCTCTTTGCTAAGGAAACCTTAGACCAGATAACCAAACCAGCCAAACTGCATTTTGCAGAGAGAAAGTCTGTCAGTTACGACCAACTAGACCATCCAGAGTTAGATCTAGCTAGTTTGGATAAGGCTTATGATAAGCTGGAGCGAGAAGAGTCTTCGAGCTTCCCAGAGTTAGAATTTTTCGGGCAGATGCACGGTACCTACCTCTTTGCCCAAGGTCGAGATGGGCTCTACATCATAGACCAGCATGCGGCCCAGGAGCGGGTTAAGTATGAGGAGTACCGTGAGAGTATCGGCAATGTTGACCAAAGTCAGCAACAACTCCTAGTGCCTTATATCTTTGAATTTCCTGCAGATGATGCCCTTCGCCTTAAGGAAAGAATGCCTCTCTTAGAGGAAGTCGGCGTCTTTCTAGCAGAGTACGGGGAGAACCAATTTATCCTAAGGGAACATCCTATTTGGATGGCAGAAGAGGAAATCGAGTCAGGTATCTATGAGATGTGTGATATGCTCCTTTTGACCAAGGAAGTTTCAATCAAGAAATACCGAGCAGAGCTGGCCATTATGATGTCATGCAAACGCTCAATCAAAGCCAATCATCGTATCGATGACCACTCAGCCAGACAGCTTCTATCAGCTCTCTCAATGTGACAACCCCATACAACTGTCCGCACGGACGTCCTGTTTTAGTGCATTTTACCAAGTCAGACATGGAAAAGATGTTCCGTCGCATTCAGGAAAATCATACCAGCCTACGAGAACTAGGCAAATACTAATACTCTTCGAAAATCTCTTTAAACTGCGTCAGCCTTACCTTGTCTAACTTAAGTTATGCCTACGGTTAGCTTCCTAGTTTACTCTTTGATTTTCATTGAGTATAAATTGAAGGGAAAATTATGTACGAATATCTAAAAGGTATCATTACCAAAATTACTGCTAAATACATCGTTCTAGAAGCTAACGGCATAGGTTACATCTTACACGTAGCCAATCCTTATGCTTACTCAGGACAAGTCAATCAGGAAGCGCAAATCTATGTGCATCAAGTTGTTCGCGAAGACGCTCATCTCCTTTACGGTTTCCGTTCAGAAGACGAGAAAAAACTCTTTCTCAGCTTGATTTCGGTGTCGGGCATTGGCCCTGTGTCAGCTCTGGCTATTATTGCTGCCGATGACAATGCTGGCTTGGTTCAAGCCATCGAGACTAAGAACATCACCTACTTGACCAAGTTTCCCAAAATTGGCAAGAAAACAGCTCAACAGATGGTACTGGACTTGGAAGGTAAGGTGGTTGTGGCAGGAGACGATCTCCCTGCTAAGGTTGTCGCTCCATCTAGCAGTGACAATCAAGAATTGGAAGAAGCTATGGAAGCCATGTTGGCATTGGGCTACAAGGCAACGGAACTTAAGAAAATCAAGAAATTCTTTGAAGGAACTTCAGATACTGCTGAAAACTACATCAAATCTGCCCTTAAGATGTTGGTGAAATAGGAGAAGAAGATGCCAAAACGCTGTGGCTGGGTCAAAATGACCAACCCTCTATATGTAGCCTATCACGATGAGGAATGGGGCCAACCTCTCCATGATGACCAAGCCCTTTTTGAGTTACTTTGCATGGAGACCTATCAGGCTGGTCTGTCTTGGGAAACGGTGCTCAATAAACGCCAAGCCTTCCGTCAAGCTTTTCAGGGTTATCACATTCAAGCTGTTGCAGACATGACGGATGAAGAATTGGAAGTTTTGTTAGACAATCCAGCCATCATTCGTCATCGTGCAAAAGATTTTTTTGCGACGCGCGCTAATGCCCAGGCCTTTTCTACAAGTTCAGAAAGAGTATGGCTCTTTTGATGCTTATCTCTGGTCTTTTGTAGATGGAAAACCCATCGTTAATGATATTCCGGACTACAGTCAAGCACCAGCCAAAACGCCTTTGTCTGAAAAAATATCCAAGGATCTCAAAAAGCGTGCTTTTAAGTTCACTGGACCAGTCGCTGTCTTGTCCTTTCTACAGGCTGCAGGTCTGGTTGATGACCACGAGAATGATTGTGAATGGAAAAGTGGAAATAAGTGACGTTAGATGTCTAGAACATCCGAGAATATAGAAAAAAGCTGAGAAATTCATCTCAGCTTTCTTTGTTATAGTCAAAGCGAATGACTTGCTCCGTTGCATCTACATGGGCGTGGACCCCAAAGGGGACAATAGCTCTTGGAGTTGCATGACCAACATTTAGATTATAGACAATCGGGATATTGCTGTCAATGATATCCAATAGTGCCTCTTTATAGTCGTCATAGAAAGTTTCATCCATAGGTTTCCCGACCAAGAGTCCGCTGATGACCTCGAATATCCCAGTTTCCTTTAAAGTCTGCAACATCTTTTTGAAATATTCTGGCTCAGGCTTTTCTTCACTTGTTTCTAGCAATAAAATCTTTCCTTCCCAGTCGGATAAGTCAGGGAAAAGTTTGTACTTTTGGCAGAGCTCCGTGCTGTCTGCGTATCGAGAATTGTCAAAGATATCATAGAGAGATTCAAGACAACCGCCGAGAATTTCTCCCTCAAACTGAGCATTTCCTTGTAACAAGTCAAAGCCGGTATTTGCATGACTAATACGAGATGTTCCCAGAGCCTTGGGACTAAAATCAGTTCGTTCCTCATACCAAATGTCACTAGGGCGGATTTCTGATATTCTTCCAGTCTCAATCAATTCTTTAAAGTAGTGAAGGCTATAGTCAAGCATTTCCTTGTCTAATTCACAAATGTCTGCTAGAAATGATTGGCCGTAAAAAGTCTTGATTCCTAGTTTATGCAACATGAGATGGTTCATGGTCGTATCCGAGAAGCCAAGAAAAATCTTTTGTTTGATCACTTTTTCTAGTTGGTCATTTTCAAAAAGATAGGGTAATAAACGATAGGTATCGTCTCCACCGATGGCGCATAGGACCATGTCGATGCTATTATCAGAAAAGGCCTGAATCAAATCCTCTGCACGCGCTTCAGGATGGTCCTTGATAAAGTCTAAGCCTTTTAACGAATGGGGTAAAAAGATAGGATTGAGTCTCAGGTCCTTGAGACGTTGGACACCCAAGTCGACTTCGTGTTTGACAAAGTCTTCTCCGATAATGCCACTAGACAAACTAACAATACCAATAGTAGAAACCATATCTCATCCTCCTAGAAATAAATTGATGCTATTGTATCACAAAAGAAGAGGGGAAACAACAAGAATTAGAATCAGAAAAAGGCTTTTAGATCACGAAAGTAAGCAAAAAAGCAACCGCTCGATGTGGTTGCTTTTTATAGTAGTTAATTTCTTATAGAGCAGTAAGGAAGGTCAGTCCGCCAAGGATAACCCCAGCCGAGTTTGGAATGATTAGAATCCAGTCTTTCTTAGGCTCTTTTGTCCATCCATAAATGACCCAGATTAAGCAAGAGACTGCTGCTGATAAAGGTTGAAATGGTTGAGCTTTATTTCCTTGTAAATTGGCAAAAATTTGGGGGATGTAGGCTATAAATACAATAATCCCGATAAAGGCACCAATTGAACCAACAATTTGATTAATTCTCTGTTTAGTCATATATATTTCTCCTTATTACTTTTATTAGTATAACAGAAAAAAACAACTTGGATTCAAGGACAAAAACCTCGGGATTCTAAGGAAAGACTTTACATTAGAACGTTTTTTTAGAAAATGTAGCTACTTTTCTTTGGAGAATAAAAAAAGCTTTTTGGAGCTATAATAAAAGTAGTCTGTCTGTAAAACACACTACTTTTATTGTTTATTTTAATATCTAGCAGGTCCAGCACTTGCGCTCTTGATATTGAAGCGTTTTTTGAGGTAGAAACGTAGGGCAAGAAGTGCTCCTCCGATCACCAACAAAACAAGTGGTGGTAGGCTGATGTTGATGGCTTGTGGAAGGAAGTTACTCAAGAAGAGGATGAGAACCCAAGCAAACATGGTTGCTAGCATAACCAAAAGTGATTTCCAGAATGGAGGGCGTTGGCTACGATCAGTATCTGGTCCGTAGTAGCGGTAGATGAAGTGATAGAGAAGGTAAAAGGCAACTCCACCGAAGGCTCCTACACTGATAAGTGTTACCAATCCATAAACCACTGGTTGGTTTGAGAAGAAGCTCATCAAGGCACTAACTACTGCAAACAGTCCTGTAATGAAAAGGGCTGAATCCAACATCATCAATTTTGGATCGTCATTTTCCTTTGGATGTTCTTTTTCGTATTGCTCTTTTTCGCTAAAGCTGTGAGCCCAGTGAGTTGGTGCTCCGTAGATAGAGCGAGCGGTCACACCTTTTGGTTGTTCTTCTAGGATATGAGGAATGGCCTCTTCAAGGATAGCCTTGATTTCAGCGTCAGTTTTTCCATCTTTTAGAAATTGTTGGGTTGCAATGTGGATAAATTCTTGGTTTTTCTTGGTTAATTCTTTTAAATCAATCTGTGACATAATAACTCCTATTTAGAACCATTTTTTTATGGATGAGGTAAAGAGTGAGAGAGACACTCATAGCAAAGGCGATAAAGACGATGAGCCAGAAAGCATGCGGTTCTCCGTTTAAAGGAATTTCATTATCCTTAAAGTTCATTCCGTAGGCTGAGAAAATCATGGTCGGGATGGACATAACGATGGTCACGAGGGCCAAGGTTTTCATGATATTGTTCTGGTTGTTCGAAATGATAGAAGCAAAGGTCTCTGTCATAGAGTGAAGGACGTTTCCATAGATGTCCGCCATCTCGATGGCCTGTTGCGTTTCAATCAAGGTATCTTCCAGTAAGTCTTCATCTTCAAGGTATTTCTTGATATTGCTGGTTGCGCTGGTCAATTTCTTAATCACGCGCTCGTTAGTCTTCAGAGAAGCCTTGAAGTAGACGATGGTCTTTTCTAATTCCATGAGTTCAATCAATTCTTCGTTTCGAGTAGATTTGTGAAGTTGGCTCTCAATCTGCTCACTCTTACGTTCAATCGAACGGAGGGCAGTTAGGTAAATCTCTGCATTGCGGTAGAGGATTTGGAAGATGAAGCGCGACCGCATGAAGGTATAGAAATTGCGAAGCCTACGATTGATAAAGATATCAAGAAGTGGTAGAGGCTCCAAACAGGTAGTGATGATAGCCTCTTCTGTGATGATAATCCCCAAGGGAATAGTCACGTAGTAGGTCTGGTTATTTCTTTCCTCTGTGATTGGGACGTCTACGATAATCAAGGTGTACTCATCTTCGATGGTGATACGAGACATTTCTTCCGCATCGAGTGGTGCACGGAGGTCTGCGATATCAATATCAAAGGCAGAGGCGATTTCCATCGATTCGCTTTGAGTAGGATTGACGAGATTGATCCAAGTGCCCGGCTGGAGCGTATCGATCTCTTTAAATTCAGTTGTTGTTGAGAGAAAGACTTGTTTCATATCTCCTATCCTTTCCTAATCTAATCCGTGTTTCAGTGATTTTTGACACCGTACTATTATACTACAAAATCGGCTTTTTTGGTAATAGAATTTCACTTTTTTTGGTATAATGGAAAGCAACAATGAACTAGAAAGAAGTAATATGCAAGATAAGATTGTCATCCATGGGGCACGCGCCCATAATTTAAAAAATATAGATGTGGAAATTCCGCGTGACAAGCTAGTTGTGGTGACGGGACTATCTGGATCAGGAAAGTCTAGTTTAGCCTTTGATACCCTTTATGCAGAAGGGCAACGTCGCTACGTTGAAAGTCTGTCAGCCTATGCTCGTCAGTTCTTGGGCAATATGGAAAAGCCAGATGTGGATTCTATCGATGGTCTCAGCCCTGCCATTTCCATTGACCAGAAAACGACCAGTAAAAATCCTCGTTCGACGGTTGGGACAACGACGGAAATCAACGACTATCTACGTCTTCTCTATGCACGTGTAGGGACACCCTACTGTATCAATGGACATGGGGCTATCAAGGCTTCGTCTGTAGAGCAGATTGTGGATAAGGTTTTGGAATTGCCAGAACGCCAACGTCTGCAGATTTTGGCTCCTGTTATTCGTAAGAAAAAAGGACAACATAAGACGCTGATTGAAAAGATTCAAAAAGGATGGTTACGTCCGTGTCCGTGTCGATGGAGTTGTTTACGATGTGACCGAAGTTCCTGAACTTGAAAAGAATAAACAACACAACATTGACGTGGTGGTAGACCGTATCATTATCAAAGAAGGTATCCGTAGTCGTCTCTTTGATTCGATTGAAGCAGCTCTCCGTATCGCTGAAGGATATGTAGTTATTGACACCATGGACGATTCAGAGTTGCTCTTTTCAGAACACTATGCTTGTCCAGTATGTGGATTTACGGTTCCAGAGCTAGAACCCCGTCTCTTCTCCTTCAATGCACCGTTTGGCTCCTGTAGTGAGTGTGATGGTTTGGGGATCAAGCTAGAGGTTGATACGGACTTAGTAGTGCCAGATGCTAGCAAGACTCTTCGTGAGGGAGCATTAGCACCTTGGAACCCTATATCTTCAAACTATTATCCAAATATGCTGGAACAAGCCATGACAGCCTTTGGAGTGGATATGGATACGCCTTTTGAGAACTTGTCTGAGGCGGATAAACATCTCATTTTCTATGGTTCAGATGGGAAAGAATTCCATTTCCACTATGAAAATGAATTCGGCGGAGTTCGTGATATCGACATTCCATTTGAAGGAGTGCTTGGAAATATCAAGCGTCGCTATCATGAAACCAATAGCGACTACACTCGTACACAGATGCGTCTCTATATGAACGAGCTGACTTGTGGCACTTGTCATGGTTATCGTCTCAATGACCAAGCCTTATCTGTTCGTGTAGGAGGAGAGAAGGGACTCCATATCGGAGAAATTTCAGACCTCTCCATCGCAGACCATTTGGAGGTCATTGATCAACTAACTCTATCTGAAAATGAAGCTATTATCGCTCGTCCTATCCTGAAGGAAATCAAGGACCGCTTGACTTTCCTCAATAATGTTGGTCTTAACTATCTGACTCTTTCTCGCTCGGCAGGAACCTTATCAGGTGGGGAGAGCCAACGTATTCGCTTGGCAACCCAGATTGGTTCCAATCTCTCAGGAGTTCTCTATATTCTTGATGAGCCGTCTATCGGTCTTCACCAGAGGGACAATGACCGCCTGATTGCCAGCCTGAAAAAGATGCGTGACTTGGGGAATACCTTGATCGTGGTGGAACACGATGAAGATACTATGCGAGAAGCTGATTATCTGATTGACGTTGGACCTGGTGCAGGTGTCTTTGGTGGAGAAATTGTTGCTGCAGGAACGCCTAAACAGGTAGCTCGCAACAGCAAATCCATTACAGGACAGTATCTGTCAGGGGTAAACGCGCGATTCCAGTGCCGTCAGAACGTCGTGTAGGAAATGGACGCTTTATCGAAGTGATAGGCGCGCGTGAGAACAACTTGCAAAAACATCACCGTTCGTTTCCCACTAGGAAAATTCATTGCGGTGACAGGGGTATCTGGTTCAGGGAAGTCTACCTTGATTAATAGCATCCTCAAAAAGGCTATTGCACAAAAGCTCAATCGCAATTCAGACAAGCCTGGTAAGTTTAAATCCATTACAGGAATCGAGCATATCGATCGTCTGATAGACATTGACCAGAGTCCAATTGGACGAACACCGAGGTCTAATCCTGCGACCTATACAGGTGTCTTTGATGACATTCGAGACCTCTTTGCTCAGACAAATGAAGCCAAGATTCGTGGCTACAAAAAGGGTCGTTTCAGTTTCAATGTCAAGGGTGGGCGCTGTGAGGCCTGCTCGGGTGACGGGATTATCAAGATTGAGATGCATTTCTTGCCAGATGTTTACGTAGCCTGCGAAGTCTGTCATGGGACTCGCTACAACAGTGAAACGCTAGAAGTCCACTACAAGGAAAGAATATCTCGCAAGTTTTGGATATGACAGTCAATGACGCAGTAGAATTTTTCCAACACATTCCGAAAATTCAACGCAAACTCCAGACCATCAAAGATGTTGGTCTAGGTTATGTGACCTTAGGACAACCAGCTACGACACTTTCTGGTGGAGAGGCGCAGCGTATGAAGCTGGCTAGTGAACTCCACAAGCGTTCGACCGGTAAGTCCTTCTACATTCTAGATGAGCCAACAACTGGGTTGCATACTGAGGATATTGCTCGCCTACTCACCGTTTTGTCCCGCTTTGTCGATGATGGCAATACAGTTCTCGTCATTGAGCACAATCTAGATGTTATCAAAACAGCAGATCATATTATCGACCTAGGACCAGAAGGTGGTGTTGGCGGTGGTACTATTATCGCAACAGGAACACCAGAGGAAGTAGCTGCCAATGAAGCTAGCTATACAGGACAGTATTTGAAAGGAAAGTTACATCATGAATAAACGTGTGCAAGCATTTCTCGATAAAATGCAAGAAAAAGAACTAGATGGAATCATTATCAATAACCTTAAAAATGTCTACTATTTGACAGGATTTTGGGGTTCAAATGCAACAGTCTTTATCAGTCGTGACCGTCAGGTCTTGGTGACAGATGCCCGCTATATTATCGCTGCTAAGCAGGAAGTTACTGGTTTTGAGATTTTTGCAGAGCGTGACGAGTTGGCTACTATCGCAAGGATTGCAAAAGATATGGGCCTTTCTCGTATCGGATTTGAAGATGAGATTTCAGTTTCTTATTATCATCGCATGCAAACCGCCTTTAAAGGTTTAGAACTAGTTCCACAGACACAATTTGTTGAAGCCCTTCGTATGATTAAGGATGAGACAGAGATTGCGACTATTCGTAAGGCTTGTTCCATCTCAGACCAAGCTTTCCACGATGCTCTTGACTTTATCAAGCCAGGTAAGACAGAAATTGAAATTGCCAACTTCCTGGACTTCCGTATGCGTGAATTAGGCGCTGCTGGTTTGTCTTTTGATACCATCCTAGCGAGTGGTATCAATTCTTCTAAACCCCATGCTCACCCAATGCACAAGCCAGTAGAACTAGGCGAAGCAATCACTATGGATTTTGGGTGCCTTTATGACCACTATGTCAGTGATATGACACGTACCATCTACCTAGGTCATGCCAGCGACGAACAAGCAGAAATCTACAACACCGTTTTTGAAAGGCTAACCAAGCTCTGATTGACCAAGCTAAGGATGGCTTAGGGTTTCCCGTGATTTTGATAAAATCCCTCGTGATATTATTGTGGAAGCAGGCTAT
>BNJU01005561.1_pt1 | contig 65476 bp, 70 predicted proteins | sample 8539281 | NCBI WGS metagenome assembly BNJU01 (sample SAMD00202456, study PRJDB9452) | human saliva metagenome | isolation source: human saliva | place: Japan
TTCTGACAAGAGAGGATTTGTCAGGTAAGTGGTCTTTCTCATGTTGACATCTTATCCAGACGGATGCTTTTTCCTAAAAGAAAGGAAGTTGATTCGTAAAAATGGAATTAAATAAAGAACAGTTTATCCGAGATTTCAAGGATACTTTGCACGAACGACAGCTGATTAAGATTGCGGATGCTACAGCAGCCGAGCTTTTTCAAGCCCTCGCTAGTACCATTCGTAAATATATTACGCCACTGTGGCTGGAGCGCCGCAATAAACTCGTAGAACAGCAGCAAAAGACAGCCTATTATTTCTCAATTGAGTTTCTGCCGGGACGTATGCTGGAAACTAACCTACTCAATTTAGGTATTCTTGACACGGTCAAGGAAAGCTTTGCTGAGTTAGGAGTTGACTTTGAGGATGTAAAAAATGCTGAGCACGACATGGCGCTGGGAAATGGAGGCCTTGGTCGCTTGGCAGCGGCTTTCATGGACTCGCTAGCTACAACGGGCTATCCAGGTTTTGGAAATGGGATTCGCTATCGCTACGGTCTTTTCAAGCAGAGAATCGTAGATGGCTATCAGGTGGAAATTCCAGACGATTGGTTCGGCAGTCTGGGCAATGTCTGGGAGACCCGTAAGGATCACGGCATTGTGGATGTTAAAATCTTTGGTAATGTCTACTTGCGTGCCAATGAAGAAGGCCGCATTGTGCCGGTTTATGAGAATTCTAAAACTTTGCGTGCTGTGCCTTATGACGTGCCTCAGATTGGCTTTGGAAATGACAATATCAACAATCTCCGTCTTTGGGATGTTGAAATCCCAGAAGAATACGAACTGGACTATCCAACTATTGAAGCCCGTCGACGGGTGCAGGATATTACAGCCATTCTCTATCCAGACGATTTAGCTACGAAGGAAAAGAACTGCGCCTGATTCAGGAATACTTCATGACCAGCGCAGGGCTGCAAACCATTATCAAATCCTACCTCAAGCAAGGTCGTCCGCTCAAGGATATTCATGAGAAGGTTTCTGTCCATATCAACGATACCCACCCAGCAGTTGCGCCAGCTGAGTTTATGCGTCTTTTGCTGGATGACTATGGTCTAGAGTGGGCAGATGCTTGGAATGCTACGGTTAAAACCATGAGCTACACCAACCATACCATTTTGTCTGAAGCCTTGGAAAAATGGGATGCAGAGCTCTTTAAGAATGTCCTGCCGCGGGTTTATCAGATTATCTTAGAGATTGACAATCGCTATGTAGCTGAAATGGCTGGACGCGGCCTTGATCCGCAAGTCATCGAAAACACTCGGATCGTCAAGGACAATCAAATCCACATGGCTCACTTGGCTATCATTGGCGGTCATTCAATCAATGGTGTTGCTAAACTCCACACCGAACTGCTCAAAGAAGACACCTTGCGTGATTTCTACAGCATTTATCCAGAGAAAAGTTTAATAACAAAACCAACGGGATTATCCAGCGCCGCTGGCTTCAAATTGCGGACCAGCCTCTGTCAGCTGAGATTGATGAACTAATTGGTAAGGGCTGGAGAAGTGATATCCATGAGCTGCGTAAGCTTTTGGAATTCAAGGATGATCAGCAAGTACTGGCTGATTTCTACCGAGTGAAGCAAGAAGCCAAGGCTCGTCTGGCTGACTTCATCAAGGAATCAACAGGAGTAGAAGTTTCTACAGAAGCTATCTTTGATGTCCAGGTAAAACGCCTCCACGCCTACAAACGTCAGCTGCTCAACCTGCTTCATATCATCAAACTCTACTGGGATCTCAAGGACAATCCTGATAAGGATATGGTACCACGCGTCTTTATCTTCGGTGCCAAGGCTGCCCCAGGCTACCACTTTGCCAAGTCGGTTATCAAGCTAATCAATGAAGTAGCCAATCTGGTCAACAAGGATGAAAGCCTGCAAGGCAAACTCAAGGTTGTCTTCCTAGAAAACTACCGCGTCAGCCTAGCTGAGCTTATCATTCCTGCAGCAGATGTATCTGAGCAGATTTCTCTGGCTTCCCCAAGGAAGCTTCGGGTACTTCCAACATGAAGTTCATGATGACTGGTGCCATTACCCTAGCAACTCTGGACGGGGCCAATATCGAAATCAAGGATGAAGTCGGGGACGACAACATTGTCATCTTCGGGATGGACAAGGACCAAGTCTACGAGCACTATGCCCGCCATGATTACTACTCACGTGGTGTCTATGAAAGCAATCCAGACATTCGCCGAGTGGTCGACACCTTTGTCAACGGAACTATTCCAAACGTTCGTGAAGAAGGCTCCGAAATCTACGAAGCCCTCATCACCCACAATGATGAATACTTCCTCTTGGAAGACTTTCATGCCTATGTAGAAGCTCAAGAGAAGATTGATGCTCTCTATCGTGACAAAGAAAAATGGGCCCGCATGAGCTTGATTAATATCGCTACATCAGACAAGTTTACCTCAGACGATACCATTGAGCAATATGCCAAGGAAATCTGGAACTTGGAGAAATAATACTCTTCGGAAAACATGAACAATAAGAGATTGGGACCAAAGTCTCAGTCTCTTTTGCTATCTATCTACCATCTTGTCTAGAAATATGCTATAGTAGAGAAAGTATGAGAATTCGACTTTTTGAAAAGCAGGGAAAGCAAGTATGAAAGACTATGAGATTTTTTATCAACAATTAACAGCTCCTTTTCGCAGTCGCCCTAGGATAGTGGAAGGGATGGCTTATTTTAATAGGGGGATGACTGTTTTTATGCCTCTGGTGTATGGATTGGTCTTGATTGATGCCTTTCTGACGGAAGGTTGGAAAGGGCTGCTTACTTGTTTCTTCTTACCAGCCATTGGATTTGGTCTCTTGTCAGCTATTCGTAAACGACTGAATCAAGCACGCCCTTACGAGAAATGGGCTATTCAACCCTTGCTGGCCAAGGATACATCAGGCAAGTCCATGCCCAGCCGCCATGTCTTTTCGGCGACAGTGATTTCCATGTGCTTGCTCTACTTTTTCTGGCTGCCGGGGCTTATCTGCCTCTTGCTTTCAGCAGGGCTGGCTGCAGTGCGCGTGATTGGCGGAGTGCACTATCCAAAGGATGTGCTGGTCGGCTATCTTTGCGGCATTTGCTGGGGAGCTTTAATCTTTTTATTATAAAGTTCTGGCCAGAGCCAGATTTTTCTTTGTAAAGTAAGGTAGGAGTAGACAAAGTGCCCGAGTCTATATTATAATGTAAGCAGTACCAAACTTTTATCATCAAGGATTGACTGATTTTGGATGATGAAAAATATGTAAGGAGACTATTATGTCAGAACCGTTATTTCTAGAGTCTGTGATGCAGGAGAAGATTTGGGGTGGCACCAAGCTGCGTGATGTTTTTGGCTATGAAATCCCCAGTGACCATGTTGGCGAATACTGGGCAATTTCGGCTCATCCGAACGGTGTCTCAACCGTCAAGAATGGTCGTTTTGCCGGTCAGAAGCTAGATGCACTCTATGCTGAGCACCGTGAGCTTTTTGGCAATCGTCCAGAGCCTGTCTTTCCACTTTGACGAAGATTTTGGATGCCAATGACTGGCTCAGCGTTCAGGTCCATCCAGATGATGCCTATGGATTAGAACACGAAGGAGAGCTTGGCAAGACTGAATGTTGGTATGTTATCGCTGCAGACGAAGGGGCAGAGATTATCTACGGTCACAATGCCCAGAGCAAGGAAGAGCTGCGCCAGCAGATTGAGAGCAAGGACTGGGACCATCTCCTGACCAAAATTCCGGTCAAGGCTGGTGACTTTTTCTATGTGCCAAGTGGCACCATGCATGCTATTGGCTCAGGCATTCTGATTTTAGAGACTCAGCAGTCTAGCGATACCACTTATCGGGTCTATGACTTTGATCGTAAGGACGATGCTGGCAATCTTCGTGAGTTGCATTTGGAGCAATCGATTGATGTTTTGACTATCGGAGAGCCTGCTAATAGCCGTCCCGTTACCATTCAGGCAGACGATTTGACCTCTACTCTTTTGGTAGCCAATGACTTCTTTGCTGTTTACAAGTGGGACATTGCTGGTTCTGTTGAATTTAAAAAGACAGTAGATTACAGTCTCTTCAGTATCTTGGAAGGTGCTGGTGAGTTGACAGTGGATGGACTAGTGTATCCTATCGAAAAAGGCTCTCATTTCATCCTGCCGAGCGATGTCACAGAGTGGACCTTGTCTGGCGACTTGCAACTGATTGTCAGCCATCCATAGTGAAAAAACAAATGAGAGTGGGACAGAAATCGGTAATTCGTTAGAATTCGATTTCGTCGTCCCACCTCCGCACAGTTGAGTAGGGCTGTGAAAGCTGATGAAATCAGCGTAGTAGAGCCCACTCAACCACTGCGTCTTGCTCGACAATCCAAAGACAATTGAGAGGCTAGGACTTTTGTCCCAGCCTCATTTTTCTTTATTTTCGCAGAATGAATAGAGAAAACAGGACTTTAACTTCAATCAGTGGAAAAGTCCGATAAATGAGGCATTTCATCATGGTTGCTTGAAGAAATTTTTTTTGAAAAATGGTACAATGAAATGGAATATCCAAAGGAGTCGAATATGGAACACAAAGAAAGATTTTAGTTTGTCCTGGTTTTTTAGATGGTTCTTGGATAATAAGGCCATTACCGTATTTTTGGTGACCTTACTCATCGGTTTGAACATTTTTATTCTTAGCAAAATTAGCTTTATTTTTACACCGGTGATTGAGTTTATTGGTGTCATTATGTTACCAGTGATTTTGGCTGGGCTGCTTTACTATCTGCTCAATCCCATTGTCGACTGGATGGAAAAGCGTAAGATTAACCGTGTGGCTGGGATTACAATTGTCTTTGTCTTGATTGGTGTTTTGATTGTGTGGGGCTTGGCGGTTGCTATTCCTAACTTGCAGCATCAGGTAGTGAGTTTTTCAAAAAATGTTCCCGCTTATCTCAAGCAAGCCAATAAAATGATTGATGATGTTTTGACCAATCATATTTCAGACGATTTGAAGCCACAAATCGAGCAAGTTACGAATAAGTTATCGACTCAGATCACTTCATGGGCCAGCAATTTTTCATCTAAGGCAGTTAATTGGGCTAGCAATTTGATTAGTACGGCTTCACAAATCATTGTGGCTATTATCATCATGCCTTTTATTCTTTTCTATTTGCTGCGTGATGGGAAAAATCTCAAAGGCTATATGGTTCAGTTCTTGCCAACGAAATTCCGCGAGTCATTTGGTCAGGTCATGACAGATGTCAATACCCAGTTGGCCAATTATGTTCGTGGTCAGGTGACTGTAGCAATCATTGTGGCTCTTATGTTTATGATCTTTTTCAAGATTATTGGTTTGCGTTATGGTGTGACTCTAGCCGTTGTGGCAGGAGTTTTGAACTTGGTGCCTTATCTGGGAAGCTTTCTTGCCATGTTGCCAGCCTTGGTTCTGGGCTTGATTGCTGGTCCGATCATGCTGTTGAAAGTCATTATCGTCTTTATTGTGGAGCAGACTATTGAGGGGCGCTTCGTGTCTCCGCTGATTTTGGGAAGCCAATTAAGCATCCATCCGATTACGATTTTATTTGTTTTGCTGACTTCAGGAACCATGTTTGGTATCTGGGGCGTCTTGTTGGGAATTCCAGCTTATGCGTCAGCCAAGGTTGCCATCACAGCGCTCTTTAAGTGGTACAAGAAGGTTAGCGGTTTGTATGAAGAAAGTGTTCAAGAATTAGGAGAAGGCAGTGAATAACAGTGAACAAATGTTAACAGCCCTGCAAAATCAGGATTTAGCACAGGCTGAGAAGTATTTTGAAGAGGCCCTGAGCCAAGATTCCAATCAAGAGTTATTAGAATTAGCCGATTACTTAGAAAGTATCGGCTTTTTCCCTCAAGCCAAGCGTATTTATGAAAAATTGGCTCCGCTTTTCCCCGAGTCCTATATCAGTCTGGCAACGATTGCTGCTGACGATGGTGACTTGGAAGAAGCTTTTGCTTATTTAGAGGAAATTGACTCAGAAAGTGAATGGTATGTGGCTGCTCTCTTGGCCAAGGCTGACCTCTATCAGCTAGAGGGATTGCCAGATGTGGCGCGGGAGAAATTGCTGGAAGCTGCCAAACTGTCGGACGAACCTTTGGTGACTTTGGTTTGGCAGAAATTGAGTTTGAATTGGAAAATTTTGCCCAGGCCATTAAGGAATATGCCCAGCTAGATAATCGGTCTATCTACGAGCAGACAGGCGTGTCCACCTACCAGCGCATTGGCCTTTGCTATGCCAGTATGGGGAAAATCGAAGCAGCCATTGAATTTTTGGAAAAGGCTGTGGAGCTGGAGTACGACGAAGAGACGGTCTATGAATTAGCAGCTATCTTGTATGAGCAAGAGGAATACCAAAAAGCTAATTTGTACTTCAAGCAGCTGGATACGATTTCGCCAGATTTTGAAGGCTATGAGTATGCCTATGCGCAGTCTCTCCACGCGGAGCATAAGACGGAGGAAGCCTTGGAAATGGCTGAGCAAGGCTTGACCAAGAATCCTTTCGAGACTCGCCTTCTGCTCCTTGCTTCCCAACTATCTTACGAACTGCATGATGTGGAAAAATCTGAAAACTACTTGCTGGCAGCTCAGGAAAATGCAGATGACTTAGAGGAGATTGCTCTGCGCCTGACCAATCTCTATCTGGAGCAGGAGCGCTACGATGAGGTCTTAGCTTTTGAGGAACAGGAAGTGGATAATGTCTTAACCCGCTGGAATCTGGCACGTGCTTATCAGGCCTTGGAAAATCTGGAAAAAGCTGGGGAGCTTTATCAGGAACTGGCAGTTGACTTGCAGGAAAATCCTGAATTTCTGGAAGAATACGTTTATCTCTTACGCGAATTAGGGCGTGTGGAAGAAGCGAAAATACAGGCTGATAAGTACCTGCGTTTGGTTCCAGATGATACTGCTATGGCAGATCTGTACGAAAGTTTGTAAAGTATTCTTGGAAAATCTCTTGCCTTGCTAGCTTTGGGGCATATTCGCAAGAAGATTTTCTTACGGACACGATAGTTTGATTAGAGAAGGATTGGAGATAATGTCCCAATTGAAACGAATCCAAGAGATGGAAGAGCATTTGAATAAATACGCTCAGACGCTGGCTGCAGCTCAATCAGCTTTGGCTAAGCTGGAGGCCAGCCAGAAGAATTATATCCAGCTCCGAGATTATTACACCAGCCAAGTTTTCTTTGACGATTTGGAATTTTCCAATCAACCAGACTTTCCTAAGGATGTGGCCTGTGGCGTTTTGAGCGAAGATGCTGTTTATGACCTGATGGGAGAGCACTTTGAGACGGCGCTGCAGCTGCTAGACCTATCCAGTGCTATGCTGAAAGAAAGGTAAAGGCCTAGGAGGATTTTTGAAATAAAATGGCTTCTGTCGAAAGGCAAGAGCATGGATAACGTCAACGAAAGAATCGGAAATGTGGAAAATCTAAAACAAAGGCCGACCAACCGTTGACACTATTAAAGGAACACAAGATTTGCAGAAAGGCGGATGAGCATGCGCGACAACCATCTTCATACCTATTTTTCCTATGATTCTGAGGCTGATTTTTCTGACTATCTGGACCATTACGAGGGCGAGATTGTCACCACTGAGCACTATGATTTGTCCAATCCTTACCCTTACCAAGCTGCCTCGCCCCACGATGATGTACCTGACTATGCGGCCTATTCAGCAAAAATTGCAGAGCTGAACCAGCAATATGGCAACCGCATCAAAAAGGGCATTGAAATCGGCTATTACGCCCCGCGTAAAGATGATATCCTAGCTTTCCTAGCGAACAAGGACTACGATTTGAAACTCCTATCTGTCCATCACAATGGCAATTTTGACTATTTGGAAGAGCCAGTCCTGCAGCTGGACAAGATGGAGTTAATTCCTCGCTACCTGAGAGAATTAGAAGAGGCTATCGAGGCTGTGCCAGCAGATGTCCTAGCTCACTTTGACTATGGTTTCCGAAAATTTGCGCTTACCGTAGAGGAGTTAAAAACTTTTGAGCCTCAGCTGCGACAGCTTTTTCAAAAGATGATTGACTATGATCTGGTCTTTGAACTCAACTGCAAGTCCATGTATCTTTATGGTCACGAGGAACTCTATGTCTACGCTCTTGGCCTGGTCAAGGAGCTGGGTGGTCAGCGCTTTTCAGTTGGCTCCGATGGCCACAAGCTCGAGCATTTTCGCTTGAAGTTTGACCAAGTAGCTCAAATCCTCGCTGATTTCGGTATTGAGGAAAGTCAGCTGATTTAAGGCATTCCATGCTTTTTTTCAAACTTCCATTAAACGATTTTTTTGAATTTCGACTAGAATATGATATACTTAATTATCTTAGAAAATACAGAAGTTTATTGATATAGGAGAAAAAATGGCAGAGCCAGTGAAATTATTTCAGTATAACACCCTAGGAGCCTTGATGGCTGGACTTTATGGTGGGAGCATGACGATTGGGGAGCTCCTAAAATACGGCGATTTAGGGATTGGTACACTGGATTCCATTGATGGGGAGTTGATTGTTCTTGATGGGAAGGCCTATCAGGCTAAGGGATCTGGCAATGTGCCTGAAGTTGTAGAAGTTTCAGATGATGTAACGGTGCCCTACGCTGCGGTTGTTCCCCACCAAGCGGAGGTCATTTTCCGCCAACGCTTCGAAATGACAGATGCAGAGCTGGAAAAGCGGATTGAATCCTATTACGATGGGGAAAATCTATTTCGCTCCATCAAGATTCATGGAGAATTTTCCCATATGCATGTGCGAATGATTCCAAAATCGACTTCAGAGAAGAAGTTTGCTGAAGTAGCCGTAAGTCAGCCTGAGTACCATGCGGACAATGTTTCTGGAACTATTGTTGGCTTTTGGACACCCGAAATTTTCCACGGTGTCAGTGTAGCCGGCTATCATCTTCACTTTATTTCAGACGACCATACCTTTGGTGGTCACGTTATGGACTTTGTTATCAAGGAAGGGATCGTGGAGCTAGGTGCTGTGGATCAGTTGGATCAACGTTTCCCAGTTCAAGACCGTAAGTTCCTTTTTGCAAAATTCAATGTCGATGAAGTAAGATCGGACATGGACAAGGTTGAGTAGCCAATTGCTGTGACAATTGTCTACTTCTGATAAAAAAAGAGGCTAGGAATCTGCTGTCCCAACCTCTGAAAGATAACTAGAATTTTAAATTTAGTAAGTTTGAGGAGCCGAGGCTCCTCTTTTGTTTTTCAATATCCGCCAAATCGATATTTTAGAAACTGATTAGTTTATATTTTCATGCTTTTAATCTTTTCTTCATCTGGTGTGACGCGCAGGGTTTTCTGGCCTGTATAGGTGACAAATCCTGGCTTGCCACCGGTTGGTTTGTTGAGTTTTCTGACTTCAATCATGTCCACTTGGACCAGATTGGAGAGTCTGGCCTTGGAGAAGTAGGCCGCTAGCTCGGCAGCGTCTGTCTTTACCTCATCGCTGGGCTGAAGATTGCCTGTGATGACGACATGGCTACCCGGAATATCCTTGGCGTGGAACCAAAGCTCGTCCTTCTTAGCCATCTTGAAAGTCAGTTCATCATTTTGTAGGTTGTTGCGGCCGACGAGGATAATGGTTTGGCCATCTGTTGCCAGATATTTCTCCGGTTTCTGCCTTTTCTGGATTTTCTCTCTTTGGCGTCGGCGGATAAAGCCAGTCTGGATTAGTTCCTCCCGAATTTCTGCAATTTCAGTCAAGCTGGCCTGAGCAAGGGCAGTTTCCACGCTCTCTAGGTAGAGAATGGTAGCCCGAGTCTCCTCAATCAAACTGGTCAGATGTTTGACGGCTTCCTTGAGCTTCTGGTAGCGTTTGAAATAGCGCTGGGCATTTTGGTTTGGGGTCAGGGCCTTGTCAAGTGCAATGATAATCTTCTCACCTGTGTAGTAATTGTCCAGCTCTACCTGATCTTGGTCGTTGGGCACCTGATGGAGAAAGGTGGTCAAGAGTTCCCCTTTTTGGCGGAATTCTTCTGCATTCTCCGTTGCTAGGAGCTCTTCCTCTTGCTTGCCCAACTTTTTCCGGTTCTTTTCCAACTCATTTTCTACCTTGCGGATGAGTTCGCTGGCCTGCTGGTTGACCCGATCGCGCTCAGCCTTGTCCTTATAGAAAGTATCTAAAAGCTCGGATAGCGTGGACATTTGGGTCTTACTGTCGGAAAATAGCAGAGCAGAGAAGGATTTTTCGGTCAGGCTAGGTTGAGTCGGACTGGCAAAGAAGGCTCGGAAAGTTTTGAGCTTGTCAGCTGTCAAACGGCCGCTGAGCTCAGTAGCCGTATCCCGACCCAAGCCCTGAAAAATCTGCTGCAGGCGTTTGGGCTCTAAGTCCTCTGTCTGTAGGATTTGGAAGAGCTTTTCATCGCCCACAGTGAAAGGGTTGAGGCTGCCTGTTTGAGGCGGTGCGACATAAGTTGAACCCGGCAGGATTGTTCGATAGCTATTCTGAGAAAATCCGACGTGTTTGATAGCTTCAATGATCTTTCCGCTGGCCTTATCCAAGAGAATGATATTGCTGTGCTTGCCCATGATTTCGATGACCAGAGTCACAGCCACGCTATCGCCGATTTCGTTCTTATTGGAGACGCTGATTTCCAAAATCCGGTCATTCTCCACTTGCTGGATCGCTTCAATAACAGCGCCCTGCAGGTATTTGCGCATGACCATGATAAAGGTATTAGGAACGGCAGGATTTTCAAAAGTAGTCTCTGTCAGTTGGACGCGTCCAAAGACAGAGTGGGCTGATAGGAGCAGTTTGTGGCTTTTACGGTTGCTGCGAATCTGTAAAACCAGCTCCTGTTCAAAAGGTTGATTAATCTTTTGGATACGGCCGCCCAGCAGTTCGCGGCGCAGCTCCTCTGTCATATGGTGTAAAAAAAATCCGTCGAAAGACATGTTTTTTTCTCCTTGAAAGTTGCTACAGAAGATTATAACAAAAAAACCAAGCCAAAAAGCTTCTAAAGTCTCATCAAAAAGAAATTTATTTTTTTATCAATGATTATCGATATAAACAAAAACCGAACATTTTTATAAAAAAATTTCAAAAAAAGCCTTGACATATCTTTTAGGAAAAAAATTTACAATATAGGAAATTAGAAAAGTAGTAGATGCATTTGTTTTTAGCGAGCTTGTGGTTGGTGGAAACGAGCAGCAAATCTTTACGAAATTGGGCTAATTGATAAATGAATTTGAAACAATAAGAATTCGGTAGGCACACCTTACAGTGCAGCTTGTTTGATGACAAGACAGAGGTATGGAGAAAGACTAGTTATTTTTCCATAAATGAGGTGGCACCGCGATTTACGCCCTCACACAGAATACCTGTGTGAGGTTTTTTGTTGCTTATTATAAGAATAAGGAGAAATGTCCATGTTTAAACGATGGCGTCCCTAGGGATTGAATAGAAAAAATGAAATAAAGAAATGGAGAAAAAATATGAAAAATAAACGTTTAATGACTATTTTAGGCCTCTTGGCTATTTTGGTAATCGGTGGGATGGCTTATTCCAGCTTGAGTGGAAAGAGCAGTGGATCTAAGACTAGCGACGATAGTAAGACAGTCAAGGTTGGTGTCTTGCAGTATGTTAGCCACCCTTCGCTTGATTTGATTTACAAGGGGATTCAGGACGGTCTAGCTGAGGAAGGCTACAAGGGCGATAAGATTAAGATTGACTTTATGAATGCTGAGGGAGATCAGAGCAAGGTCTCTACTATGAGCAAGCAGCTAGTGTCCAATGACAATGATGTGCTGATTGGGATTGCCACTCCATCTGCGCAAGGACTAGCTGCGGCTACTAAGGACAAGCCTATCGTCATGGGAGCTATTACAGATCCAGTCGGAGCAAACCTAGTGAAAAATCTGGAAAAGCCAGGTGGTAATATCACAGGTGTTTCTGACCACAATCCAGCTAAGCAACAGCTAGAGTTGATTAAAAAATTGACGCCAAATGTGAAAACAATCGGTGCCCTTTATTCTAGCAGTGAAGACAACTCCAAAGCTCAGGTAGAAGAGTTCAAAAAATTGGCCGAAGAGGCAGGCTACAAGGTAGAGGAATACTCTGTTCCTTCAACAAATGAAATTGCTTCAACTATGAATGTCATGACTGGCAAGGTTGATGCTATCTGGATTCCAATTGACAATACCATTGCGTCAGCTTTTGCGACAGTTGTATCCAGCAATAAAGAAGCTAAGAAACCGATTTATCCAAGTGCGACGGCCATGGTAGAAGAAGGAGGCCTTGCCTCTGTCGTTGTAGACCAGTATGACCTCGGTGTTGCGACAGGTAAAATGGCTGCTAAAGTCCTTAAAGGTGCCAAACCTGCTGATACTGCAGTAGATATTTTTGATAAAGGTAAATCTGTTATCAATACTAAAAATGCCAAAGAACTCGGTATCACTGTACCAGAAGATGCTCTCAAAGAAGCAGGACAAGTGATTAAATAGAAAGAAAGGGAGTCTGTTGTCTGACAGGCTTCTTTTTCTTCTTGTAAATTCTATAACTGAGCTTGCGAAATGTTTAGAAATCTGTTAGAATGAATTATAATTGAATAGCAATCCGCAAGACCAGTAACCTAGGGGAAGTTTGACAGGGAGGGGAGCCAGCGACTGAGAGCTCTCTAGATGAAAGCTAGGCGAATTCACTTGCTTTGGGGTTGGTAATTAAGGTCTGGCTTGCCAGATAAAAAACGGATGGTACCGCGTGTCAACGCTCCGCTTCGGTGTGAGTGAGACCGCGGTTTTTATTTTGGAGGAACTATGTCAACAATTGAAGAACGATTGCAGAGTCTGCGTGAGGAAACTTTAGCCCAATTGCAGACCATTACTCTGGAAAATGCTAAGGATATGCAGGAGCTGAAAGTATCTGTCCTAGGTAAAAAAGGGAGTCTTACTGAGATTCTTAAAGGGATGAAGGATGTTTCTGCTGAGATGCGCCCTATTATCGGGAAGCACGTCAATGAAGCGCGCGATGTGCTGAATGCAGCCTTTGAAGAAGCAGCTCAAATCTTGGAAGAACAGAAAGTAGCAGCCCAGCTGGCCAATGACGCCTTGGATGTGACCCTACCAGGTCGTAAGATTCCAGCTGGAAATCGCCATATTTTGACCCAGACGAGTGAAGAAATCGAAGATATCTTTATCGGTATGGGCTATCAGGTCGTGGATGGTTTTGAAGTTGAGTCAGACTACTACAACTTTGAGCGCATGAATCTACCTAAAGACCACCCTGCCCGGGATATGCAGGATACCTTCTACATTACAGAAGAGATCCTCTTGCGTACTCACACATCTCCTGTTCAGGCTCGTGCCATGGATGCTCATAACTTTAGCAAAGGGCCGCTCAAGATGATCTCTCCGGGACGTGTTTTCCGTCGTGATACAGACGATGCGACTCACTCTCACCAGTTTCATCAGATTGAAGGTCTGGTCGTAGGGGAAAATATCTCTATGGCTGACTTGCAGGGAACTCTGCAGCTGATTGTGCAAAAAATGTTTGGTGCGGATCGTAAGATTCGTCTGCGTCCATCTTACTTCCCATTCACAGAGCCATCTGTCGAAGTGGACGTATCTTGCTTTAAGTGTGGTGGGGCCGGCTGTAATGTCTGCAAGAAGACTGGCTGGATCGAAATCATGGGAGCTGGAATGGTGCACCCGAGTGTCTTGAAAATGGGTGGCATCGATTCAGAGAAATATTCTGGCTTTGCCTTTGGTCTCGGTCAGGAACGGGTGGCCATGCTTCGCTATGGTATCAACGATATCCGTGGCTTCTACCAAGGCGATGTCCGTTTTTCAGAGCAATTTAAGTAAGAAGCTTAGACTATGACTTGATTTGAACAATCCCATCACGACAAGCCTGATTAGCAATGTTTGCGGACTTGAAATGCGTGGAAAAGATGTTTATCAGTTTAGTTGTCTATAAGACGATTTTTAGCTGGGAATATCGTTCACAGCTGCTTCTGGGAAAAGGGGTGCCCTATGTTAGTTAGAGTTCGACCGGAGGATCTGGATATTTTGCGGGACTTGGAAGTGCAGACCTACCAAGAAACTTTTGGTCCTTTCATCAAGCAGGAAGACTTGGAGCATTATTTTGCCCATGAGCTGGCGCGTGAAAGGCTGGAGCGGGAGTTGGCCAATCCTGAGTCTGAGCATTATTTTGTACTGGACAAGGAAGAAAAAATCGCTGGTTTTCTCAAGTGTAACTGGGGTCAGGCTCAGACAGAGCAGGAGTTGGAAGATTCCTTTGAAATTCAACGGATTTATGTGCTTTCCTCCCATCAGGGCCTCGGCTTGGGCAAGGAAATGTTTGAATTTGCCCTAGAAGAAGCTCGAAAACGTGGTTTTAGCTGGGCTTGGCTAGGCGTTTGGGAAAGAAACTTTAAGGCGCAGAACTTTTACTTTAAATATGGCTTTGAAAGATTTAGCCAGCATGAATATATCACTGGTGATACGGTTGATATTGACTGGCTTTTAAGGAAGAAATTAAATTAAAAAGACGATAACATCGCTGTTTATTGGGCTTTTAGTGAAAACAGAAATTTATAGAGAGGAATCAAATACGACCGAAGATAGAACGGACTGGCTTTGTCTATGAAATCAAAGTTAGTTTTGGTCGGTCGTAAAATCATCAATATGTTAGTTAGTTATAAATGGTTAAAAGAGTTGGTTGATTTGGATGTGACAAGCGCCGAGCTGGCTGAGAAAATGTCCACAACTGGTATTGAAGTAGAAGGAGTCAGCTCACCAGCTGAAGGCCTTTCGAAAATTGTTGTCGGAGAAGTTCTGAGCTGTGAGGATATACCTGAAACTCACCTGCACCTCTGTCAGGTCAATGTCGGAGAAGAGGAGCCTCGCCAGATTGTCTGTGGAGCGCCGAATGTTCGCGCGGGTATTAAGGTTATGGTGGCTGTACCAGGCGCTCGCATTGCAGATAATTATAAGATTAAAAAAGGAAAAATTCGTGGGCTAGAGTCACTGGGTATGATTTGTTCCTTGGGCGAGCTAGGCATTTCGGATTCTGTCGTGCCAAAGGAATTCGCGGATGGCATTCAAATTTTGCCAGATAGTGCTGTACCAGGAGATGAGGTCTTCCCTTATCTAGACCTGGATGATGAGATTATCGAACTTTCCATCACGCCAAACCGGGCTGACGCTTTGTCTATGCGTGGGGTGGCGCACGAAGTGGCTGCCATCTATGACAAGTCTGTTCATTTCAAAAAATTTCCTCTGACCGAGGAGGATAAAGAGGCTGCGGCTAGCTTGTCTGTTGCCATTGAGAGCGAAAAAGCACCGTTTTATGCCGCTCGCATTTTGGACAATGTGACCATTACTCCGAGCCCTCAGTGGCTGCAAAATCGCCTTATGAATGAAGGGATTCGTCCGATTAACAACGTAGTGGACGTGACTAACTACATCCTACTCTACTTTGGTCAGCCAATGCATGCCTTTGATCTGGACACATTTGAGGGGGATCAGATTGTTGTGCGGGAAGCGCGTGCTGGTGAGAAATTAGTGACGCTGGATGGCGAAGAGCGTGAGCTGGAAGTCGGCGATTTAGTTATCACTGTGGCAGATAAGCCAGTAGCCCTTGCAGGCGTCATGGGCGGAGCAGCCACCGAAATCTCTGACAAGTCGACTCGTGTCGTTCTGGAAGCAGCTGTCTTCAATGGCAAGTCAATCCGTAAGACAAGCAGTCGTCTGGGCCTGCGTTCCGAGTCTTCTTCACGCTTTGAAAAAGGGATTAACCTTGCAACAGTAACCGAAGCTCTAGATGCTGCTGCAAGCATGATTGCTGACTTAGCTGGTGCCACTGTTCATGCTGGCATTGTCCAAGCAGGACAGTTAGATACGACTGACAAGCAGGTTTCGACTAGCCTTTCTGATGTCAACCGAGTTCTGGGAACAGATTTGACTTATGAGAAATTAAAAAAATTTTCTATCGTTTAGGCTTTGGTCTCAGCGGATCTGCGGACTCCTTCACAGTCAGCGTGCCTGCTCGTCGCTGGGATATCAGTATTCCAGCAGATCTTTACGAGGAAATTGCACGTATTTATGGCTATGACCGTTTGCCAGTTTCCCTGCCTCAAGATGCTGGAACGGCTGGCGAATTGACGGCCACTCAGAAGCTACGTCGCAAGGTTCGGACGGTGGCTGAAGGAGCAGGACTGACCGAGATTATTTCCTATGCCTTGACTACGCCAGAAAAAGCTGTCGAATTTACGCTTAATCCTACAAATCTAACGGAGCTTATGTGGCCTATGACAACAGAGCGCAGTGTTCTCCGCCAAAATATGCTCTCAGGCATGTTGGATACTGTCAGCTACAATGTTGCTCGTAAAAATAAGGATTTGGCCCTTTATGAAATTGGGAAAATCTTTGAACAAACAGGTAATCCAAAGGAAGAATTGCCTAACGAAATCAATAGTTTTGCCTTTGCCCTAACTGGCTTGGTAAGTGAAAAAGATTTCCTAACGCCAGCGACTCCTGTGGACTTCTTCTACGCTAAGGGAGTGGTTGAAGCGCTCTTTGACCGTCTAGGATTAGCAGCTGATTATCAAGCAACTGACCAGCTTAAGAGTCTGCATCCAGGTCGGACAGCGCTGATTTCGATCAAAGGTCAGCCAGTGGGCTATGTTGGGCAGGTTCATCCAGTGACGGCCAAGGCTTATGACATCCCAGAAACCTATGTGGCAGAGCTCAATCTGACGGCTATTGAGGCGAGTCTTGAGCCAGAACAGCCGTTTACAGAAATCACCAAATTCCCAGCTGTTACTCGCGATGTAGCCCTGTTGCTCAAAGCAGAAATCAGCCACAGACAGGTGGTTGAAGCGATTCAAGCTGCCGGAGTGAAACGTTTGACGGATATCAAGCTCTTCGATATCTTCTCAGGTGAAAAGCTGGGTGTCGGCCTTAAGTCTATGGCCTACACACTGACCTTCCAAAATCCAGAAGACAGCCTGACTGACGATGAAGTGGCTAAATACATGGAAAAAATTGAAAAATCCTTGGAAGAAAATGTCGGAGCAGAAGTGCGCTAGTATATACAAAGAGAAGCAGTCCTTTGGGCTGCTTTTGGCTATAAAAGAGCTTTATAAAAGTCTTGATTTATGGTATTCTAGTCCCATAAAGACTTTACAGAAAGAATATTGCTATGAAATATAAAAGAAGTTATGCGGGTGAAATCACTGGAATTATCATTGTTATTGTTCTTGTAATTATGTTAATTGTGAGAATTCAATCACCAAATAGTAGTGGTGGTAACCACAGTGATAGCTTAGAACAGCTAGAATATGAACGAAAAGAAGCAAGCTTGAATGAAAGCCCAATGACTATTGAAAAGGCTAAATATTTTTTTGGATCAGATTTTGCACCTGAGAATGAAACACCAGAAGAAGAGCAAAAAAGACTGCAAGCTTTTGTAGAGACCTATAATAAACAATTAGAGTCCGAACAAGCTTCTATCCGAAGAGAAAAGGAATCTGAGCAAGAAATTCTCAATCAAAATAATAAATATGTGGGCCCAATTCTAATTGGTGCAGGTATTATAGTTACTATTTTAGGTGTTTCGGCTTATAAGAAAGCTCATGAGCCTGCAGCTTTTACTATTTCTGATGATAAGATTGATGTTAAACCCTCTGTTTTCCAAGATATAAATCATATTAATTTAACAAATATTAAGCAAATCGAGTATGAAATTAGACGTGCTTATTCTAAAAATTCGAGATCAACTTATCGCATACTTTATTTTAAAGACGAAGAAGGAAAAATACTGGAAGAGATTGACTTGAATGATCTTGTTGATGCTGATTTCAATACTATTTATAAAGAAATCAGTAAACGTGCTCCGCATATTGAATGGATTTTTCCGGAATAAAAGGAAAGATTATAGGAAAAGTAATCATGGAAAATTCAAACCAAATATCCCAATGTCAGACTCTTTGGGCTAGAAATAAATATCTGGTTCTCAGTCATTCCAGTAAGATCTATCTGGAAATCCGCCAATATCTAAAAAGTGACTCGGTGGAAGCAGCACATGTCCAAGACTTGATTGATCAGGCGGTAGCCCTGCCTGAAAATCGCGGTCAGGTCAGCAATGCTTTTCAGCATGTTTGGGGCTATTTTAAGAAAAAAGCCAGCCCAGCTGAAAAAGAAAATTTTATGCTTCTTTTAGAGCGATACCAAGTAGGTCAGGTGAAGCAGGAGGTTTTGGTAGAAGCTGTGAAAGATTTGCTTAGAAAGTACCCCAATCCCTATCTGCAACAGTCGACCTTGATATTTGGGGATGATGCAGAAGGCTCGTCCATCAAGGATGACTAACTTTGATCCTCTAGAAGAAGCAAGAAATTCTACATCTCCAGTCAAGTTAGGCTGGAGAATTTTCTATTTTTAGATAAAAAAATGCTATATGATTGACAAACAAAACAGACAATTGTAGAATATAATTATAAACTACAAATGTAGAAAAGGAGAAAGCAATATGACTGTTTTAAAAAAGGCCTTTATCGGTATTCTATCTCTGACAGCAGCGGTTTCACTGGCTGCTTGCTCAAGCAATGCTAATCAGAGAGGAAATGCTAACTCATCACAAATACCCAAAGCCAGACATCACAGCCTGCGCAAGAACAGACTTCTTCATCCAATGCAGGTCAGACCAGCAATCTAAACGGACGCTACCAAGCAACTGACCATGATGGAGACCAGCATGTCCTAGAAATCAATGGTTCGACTGGTACTTGGACTGAGACCGAGGTCGATGGCAGTAAGGAAATCAAACAGGTACAAGTAGATGCAGCGAACCAAAGACTAATTGTCGGTGACGATGTCAAAAGTTACCGACAAAATGGCAATCAGCTAATTGTGGATGAACTAGATGATGATCCAGACACTCTGACCTTTACCAAGCAGTAAAGTGTTTCTTAATCTGCTCAGAAAAAGTGTGTGCGAAGCGTAAAGAAAAAGAAACAAGAACGGTTTCAGTATATGAACTGAAGCCCTTGTTTCTTTTTATTTTATGAATTTCTTTCAAGGCATGTTTCTTACTTAGGGAATCGCTATACGACTTAGTGATTTTCGTGTGAATCTAGTTACCATTAGTCTCATATGTTTTTCTAGCTTGCTTCTTTATGATATAATGATCTTTAACATCTCAAAGGAGGATAGCTTTGTTTTTAGCTTTTAAAGAGATTATATACAGCCGTGGACGCTATCGTTTAGTGGTTTCTGTGGTCTTTCTCATTACCTATATGGTTTTCTTTTTGTCTAGTCTTTCTGTCGGTTTGGCTAGGCTCAATCGCTTGGCTCTGGACCAATGGCAGGCTGAGTCAATCGTCTTATCGGAGTACGCAAATAAGAATCTGGTTGCTTCGACTATCAAGGAAGAGGAGTATAGTAGCTTGCTTCAAGGGGACTCAATCGCTGCTTTGGGACAAACGTCAGCAGTGGCCAATTATGAAGATGGGACTGATAAACTCAATGCTCAGGTTTTTGGTCTCTCTTGGGATAGTTTTCTAGCGCCTGACATTATTGAGGGGCGTCCTGCTGAGAATGCTTATGAAGTCATTGCGGATAAGCGTCTCCAGCAAAAAGGTGCGAAACTAGGCGATCAGCTTCAGCTCAATGGCAGTGAGCGCCTCTATCAGGTTGTTGGTTTCACAGAGGATAATAGCTTCTTTACGCAACCTGTAATTTTTATGGATCTAGATGATTTCAGGGAATTAAAGTACGGCTCTAGTCAGGTTAAGAATATCAGCGCACTTGTGGTCAAAGATAGTCAAAAAATTGAAGAAACTGGGCTTAGTCAGCTTTCTATGAGTGATTTTATAGAAAATATCCCTGGTTATCAGCCTCAGGTTCTGACTTTTTCCTTTATGATTGGGGCCATGGTTCTGATTACCTTTTTAGTATTGGGAATTTTCATGTACATCATTACCATTCAGAAGACTCAACTTTACGGTATTATGCGGGCCCAAGGGATTGCCAGTGGGAAGATTATTGCTTCTATTTTCTGGCAGATTTTCATCCTATCCACTCTGGGAATCAGCTTAGCTGTTTTGGCTCTCTTGGGAACCCAGCTAGTCTTGCCGGCTTCTATGCCTTTTTACAGTGACTGGCGAGCTTATGCTGGTTTAATTATCCTCATTGTTTTCATGTCACTGGCTGGCGGACTTTTGTCCATTCACCGGGTTCTGAAAATTGACCCTATCACAGCGATCGGAGGTGAGTAAATGCCAATCATAGAACTAAAAGGGGTTACAAAAGAATATGGCCAGGGGCATACGCTGGTTCAAGCCCTGAAACCAACTGATTTCCAACTGGAAGCGGGGCAGTTTGTAGCTATTATTGGGCCATCAGGCTCGGGTAAAACAACCTTTCTTACCTTGCTAGGGCATTTGCAAACTCCTTCAAAAGGACAGATTCTGCTGCATGGGAAGGATACTTCCCAGCTCAAGGAAAAGGAAAGGGCTGCTCTACGCTTCAATGATTTCGGCTTTATTTTGCAGGCTTCCAATCTCATTCCTTTTTTGAAAATCGAAGACCAGTTCCAGCTAATTGATCGTTTGTCTAAAAAAGAAATGACAGATCTGGACAGTTTGATTGAGCTGCTAGATCTAAAAGACACGCTCAAGCAGTATCCCAAAGAATTGTCTGGCGGGGAACGGCAGAGAGCTGCTATCGCCAGAGCGCTTTACAATAGCCCTGATATTATCTTGGCTGATGAGCCGACAGCTAGTCTGGATACGGAGCGGGCCAAGCGCGTGGTTCATCTGCTCAAAGAAGTGACTCAAAAATTCAACAAGAGCGTAGTCATGATTACCCATGATACCCGCCTACTGGACGAGGTTGACAAGGTCTATGAAATGCAAGACGGAGTGCTGACTCAAGTCCGATGAAGATGTAGCCAAACAAAAATAGTTTGGGACAAGGAGAATACCGCAATTCATGATCAGGCAAAGCCTCAACTGGATTGAATAGACAAACAAACACGGTTCCATTTTTCAGGAACCGTGTTTCGTTTTCTTCGCTTTTTGGTGATTTTCAGGATTTATTTTGGTGGTACGGGCTTTGTGGAGGAGAAGCTCCAGCCAGCTACGTTCTTGGATGCGTTCTCTGACCTGTCCATTTTTTCGACTTTCTAAGTATTCGCCCAGATTTTTTGCTTTGATAAACTCTGTGATTCCCATATTATTTTCCTAGGCAGAATTGGCTGAAGAGCTGGGTGATGAGTTCGTCTGGAGCAGCATCACCAGTGATTTCGCCAAGGATTTCCCAAGTGCGGGTCAGATCGACTTGGAGGAGATCCACAGGCATGCCTAGTTCCAGTCCCTGATTGACGGCTTGCAGGCTTTCGACAGCCTTTTCGATGAGAGAGATGTGACGGGCATTGGACAGATAGGTGGCGTCTTGCTCGACAATTCCAGCATTCTCAAAGAAGAGCTGATTGATGCGATCCTCGATTTTATCAATATTTTGATTGTGAAGAACGGATATCTTGATAGCATCAGTCGGCAGCTGGTCTAGCTCAATCTTTTCTTCAAGGTCGGTCTTGTTCAGTAGGACGATGCGATTGCTGTCTTGGCTGATTTCAAGTAATTGGCGGTCTTGGTCAGTTAGTTGCTCGCTGGCATTGAGAACCAAGAGAACCAAGTCGGCTTCCTGCAAGGCTTTTTTAGAGCGCTCAACGCCAATCTGCTCCACAAGGTCATCCGTTTCCCGAATCCCTGCGGTATCGATGAGCTTGAGTGGTACGCCGTTAATATTGACATACTCCTCGATCACATCACGAGTGGTTCCCTCGATATCGGTCACAATAGCCTTGTCCTCGCGCAGAAGGTTGTTAAGCAGGCTGGATTTGCCAACATTAGGGCGACCGATGATAGCGGTAGAAATACCTTCTCGCAGAATCTTGCCGCGTCGCGCAGTTTTGAGAAGATGGGTCAGAAGTTGCTCGAATTCAAGTGTTTTTTCACGAATGATTTCCGTCGTTGCTTCCTCAACATCGTCGTACTCAGGATAGTCAATATTAACCTCGACCTGAGCCAGTGTGTTGAGGATTTCCTGGCGGGTGCTGTTGATAAGGTCGGAGAGAGAGCCGTCCAGCTGTTTGACAGCATTGTTCATAGCTTTATCTGTCTTGGCGCGGATGATGTCCATGACGGCCTCAGCCTGAGTCAAATCCACGCGCCCATTGAGAAAGGCCCGCTTGGTAAACTCGCCAGGCTCTGCCAGTCTAGCCCCCTCGCGGATAGCCAGCTGCAGGATTTCATTGGTCACCGCAATTCCGCCGTGGGTGTTGATCTCGATGATATCCTCGCGCGTGAAGGTCTTGGGAGAGCGCATGGCCCCGACCATGACCTCATCCAGAATCTCCTGATTTTGAGGGTCAACGATATGGCCGTAGTTGAGTGTATGGCTGGCCACTTTGCTTAGATCCTTGCCTTTAAAAATTTTTTGGGCAATAGCAAAGCTGTCCGTCCCGCTTAGTCTGACGATACCGATGGCTCCTTCCCCAAGAGGGGTCGAAATCGCAGCGATGGTATCAAATTCTCGTGTTATCATGTATATCCTTTCTGAAAATCTATTTTGCAAACATCTGTCCCAAAATTCACCCAAAAAGTTTTTGAGATTTGTGCATCATTTTGTCCTTACTTTGCATCAATTAATATGTATAATAGGAAAGTGATAGTTAAATCCTTGTGTCTTAGTGAAATGCGATTGATGGCTAGAGTTCTTTCCAATATTGGTAGAAGATAAACAGCTGTCAGGTAGGAAATTTATTTTATTCTAAACCTGTTCCTATCTTGCTAGTCAGTAGGAAAGAACCGTCTTCATTTTTTGAAAAAGTTAGGACGACGGCTTGATACTTGCTTCCTCCTGGTAAGTAGGTGATGGTTTTTAATTCAGAGCCGCTGACAGTAGAAGTAGTTTCGTCAGTTGGTGTGCCGTGGTCGCGAATGACGTCGTCATATTTTGTTCCGCCTGCACCTCTTTTCAAAATATCGCCCTCTTTGAGTGCATCAAATTCTGCTTTTGTCCATGTAAACGTCGTACTTTCTTCTTTTTCCTTTTCTTCTTTTCTTTCTGACGAATCAATATAGGAACGATAAGAGCTCGAAAGAGTATCAAACCTTTTTCCCATCTCATTGAACATACGGGAATAGAATGATAGAGTGACCAGTGCGATGATTAAGGAGAAAAAGGAAATGACAGAGCCAATTATAGCCAAAGTTTTCTGTTTCTTTTGGTTAATAATGAGACCGATAATAGCAAGGATAAGAGCAATAGTACCGATAAAAAAAGATAGATAATTGATGATTGGTATCCAGGAGCCAAGTAAAGCGATTGCTCCAAAGACAATGGCTAAAATACCTAAAACTTTATTTTCTTGCTGCATCATAACAACCTCCTCAGATTTTCTATGGTTTACTACTTGAAATATGTATTTCTTTCAATAATTTACCTATCTTCATTGTAGCGTAAAATAGAACTAGGAGCAAGATTTTAAGGAGATTTTCGTGAAATGGAGCACTGTTAAAACGTGAAGAACCGTTTAAAGAGCTGAAAACACTTTCAAATTTCAAAGAATTGTGATATACTAAACATAGTTGATTTGAGGAGGTGCTATGGAAACTCTAAAGAAACTAGCAGGCATCAAGGCTGCTGAATTTGTCGAAGACGGGATGGTGGTCGGTCTGGGAACAGGTTCGACTGCTTACTATTTTGTCGAGGAAATTGGTCGACGTATCAAAGAGGAAGGTTTGCAGATTACTGCAGTCACGACCTCTAGCGTGACTAGCAAGCAAGCAGAAGGCTTGGGCATTCCGCTGAAATCCATTGATGAAGTGGATCAGGTCGATGTGACCGTTGATGGAGCTGATGAAGTGGATCCTCAGTTCAACGGTATCAAAGGCGGAGGCGGAGCCTTGCTGATGGAGAAAGTTGTTGCAACACCTACTAAGGACTACATCTGGGTGGTCGATGAAAGCAAATTGGTTCAAAAGCTAGGTGCTTTCAAGCTGCCAGTCGAGGTAGTGCAATATGGTGCGGACCAAGTTTCCGTCGCTTTGTAGAGGCAGGCTACAAGCCAAGTTTCCGTGAAAAAAATGGCCAACGTTTTATCACGGATATGCAGAACTTCATTATTGATCTAGATTTAGGTGTAATCGAAAATCCAGTAGAATTTGGCCGAGAATTAGATCATATCGTGGGTGTTGTTGAGCACGGTCTTTTCACCCAAATGGTCAACAAGGTGATCGTCGCTGGTCAAGGTGGCGTAAACATTTTAGAAGCAAATAACTAGAAAAGAGGTTTTCATGTCAAAATTTAATCGTATTCACTTAGTCGTTATGGACTCAGTCGGCATTGGGGCGGCACCAGATGCTAACAATTTTGTTAATGCAGGGGTGCCAGATGGAGCTTCCGATACTCTGGGACATATTTCTAAAGCAGTCGGTCTAGATGTGCCAAATATGGCTAAGCTAGGTCTGGGCAATATCGAGCGTGAGCAAGCGCTAAAAACTGTACCAGCTGAGGAAAATCCAAGTGGTTACTATACTAAATTAGAAGAAGTTTCTTTAGGTAAAGACACGATGACAGGCCACTGGGAAATCATGGGTCTGAACATTACTGAGCCTTTTGATACTTTCTGGAACGGCTTCCCAGAGGAAATCTTGACTAAAATTGAAGAATTTTCTGGCCGTAAAGTTATTCGTGAAGCTAACAAACCTTATTCTGGCACGGCAGTTATTGACGACTTCGGGCCTCGCCAGATGGAAACTGGCGAATTGATTATCTATACTTCTGCAGATCCAGTATTGCAGATCGCGGCACATGAAGAAGTAATTCCTTTGGACGAGCTCTATCGTATCTGCGAATACGCTCGCTCAATTACCTTGGAACGCCCTGCACTTCTGGGACGGATCATTGCTCGCCCTTATGTGGGGGAGCCAGGCAACTTCACTCGTACAGCCAATCGTCATGACTATGCAGTCTCTCCATTTGAGCCAACTGTTTTGGACAAACTCAATGAAGCGGGTATTGATACTTATTCAGTTGGTAAGATTAACGACATCTTCAACGGTGCAGGTATCAACCACGACATGGGCCACAACCAGTCCAATAATCATGGTGTAGACAATCTGGTTAAGGCTATCCAGTCTGAGGACTTCAAGTATGGCTTCTCATTTACCAACTTGGTAGACTTCGATGCTCTTTATGGTCACCGTCGTGATCCGCATGGCTATCGTGATTGTCTGCAGGAGTTTGACGCTCGCTTGCCGGAAATCATTGAAAACATGCGGGAAGATGACTTACTCATGATTACTGCTGACCACGGTAATGACCCGACCTATGCTGGAACAGACCACACTCGTGAGTACATTCCGCTCTTGGTTTGGTAAATCACTCAAGGGGAATGGACACTTGCCTGTCGGACACTTTGCGGACATTTCAGCAACCATCGCTGACAACTTCGGTGTCGACAAGGCCATGATTGGTGAAAGCTTCTTGGACAAATTGGTATAAGCATAAGAGAGTGAGGAAAATATTTAATGACAACATTATCTGAGAAAATCAAAGCAACGGCAGCCTTTCTGAAAGAAAAAGGCATGACAGAACCTGAATTTGGTCTGATTTTGGGATCTGGTTTGGGAGAATTGGCTGAAGAAATCGAAAATGCCGTTAGTCTTGACTATGCGGATATTCCAAACTGGGGTCGCTCAACTGTCGTTGGCCACGCTGGAAAATTAGTCTATGGAGACTTGGCAGGACGCAAAGTCTTGGCACTGCAAGGCCGTTTCCATTTCTATGAAGGAAATCCTCTCGAAGTCGTTACTTTCCCAGTGCGCGTGATGAAGGCTCTCGGTGCGACAGGTGTCATTGTTACCAATGCTGCCGGAGGTATCGGTTATGGTCCTGGTACGCTTATGGCGATTACTGACCACATCAATATGACGGGTCAAAATCCTTTGATTGGTGAAAACTTGGATGAATTTGGTCCACGTTTTCCTGACATGTCTAAATCTTACACTCCAGAATACCGTGCAACTGCTCATCAAGTTGCTGATAAGCTTGGCATTAAGCTGGATGACGGTGTCTATATTGGTGTCACCGGTCCAACTTACGAAACACCAGCAGAAATCCGTGCTTATAAGACGCTCGGAGCGGATGCAGTCGGCATGTCTACTGTTCCTGAAGTGATTGTAGCAGCACATTCTGGTTTGAAAGTCCTTGGAATTTCATGTATTACAAACTTTGCTGCTGGTTTCCAAGAAGAGCTTAATCATGAGGAAGTGGTTGAAGTAACAGAGCGTGTCAAAGGTGATTTCAAACGACTACTTAAAGCCATTCTTGCTGAATTGTAAGAAAATAAAATATTAAACGAAGGAAAGGTAGAGCGAAGCGTTCAGATTTGAACACGAGCGGAAACTATCTTTCAAATAAACACAGAAAGGGAGGGCTAACTGTATTCGCTGAACTGAATACGGGCGGAGAACTGTGTAAAAAAGATAAACTTTCTAGCATCTGCGATGCGTCGTCAGTTTCCTATTTTTACTTGGTTCTCTGTCGCTATCCTGAATATACAAAAAAGAAAGGTAGAGCGAAGTGTTCAGATTTGAACACGAGCGGAAAACTTGGAAAATAGATAATCTGACTGAGAAATCAGGATTTCTCGTCAGATTCCTAATTTTCAGTCGTTTTCTTGTCGCTCTTTGTATCATAAATTATGTCTATCCATATTGCTGCTAAGCAGGGTGAAATTGCTGATAAAATTCTTCTTCCGGGGGGATCCTCTTCGTGCTAAGTTTATTGCGGAAAATTTCCTAGAAGATGCTGTTTGCTTCAACGAAGTACGGAACATGTTCGGTTACACTGGTACTTACAAGGGTCAGCGGGTTTCTGTTATGGGAACGGGCATGGGAATGCCGTCTATTTCCATCTATGCGCGTGAGCTGATTGTGGACTACGGTGTGAAGAAATTGATCCGTGTGGGAACGGCTGGCTCGCTCAATGCAGATGTCCACGTTCGTGAATTGGTTCTAGCTCAAGCGGCTGCGACCAACTCAAACATTATCCGCAATGACTGGCCTCAGTATGATTTCCGCAGATTGCCAGCTTTGATTTGCTGGACAAGGCTTATCATATCGCCAAAGAACTTGGTATGACCACCCACGTTGGGAACGTTTTGTCATCAGATGTTTTCTATTCGAACTATTTTGAGAAAAATATCGAGCTGGGCAAATGGGGCGTGAAAGCTGTTGAAATGGAAGCAGCAGCCCTTTACTATCTGGCTGCTCAGCACCAAGTAGATGCTCTGGCTATCATGACCATTTCTGATAGTTTGGTCAATCCTGACGAAGATACGACAGCAGAGGAACGTCAAAATACCTTCACTGATATGATGAAGGTTGGTTTGGAAACCCTGATTGATTAAGCATGAATCTAGATTTAAAAGAGGAAATTCTCTTTGCGATTTCCCGTTATGACTATGCTTATGCCTATAAACTGGCGCAGCAGTTGATGGGGAATCCCTCGATTGTAACCAGCCTATTGGCTATTCTGGCAGAGCGAAGAGAGCTCAATATTCTGCCAGCTATGGATGAAGAGTTGAAGACTGCCTTGCAGACGCAAAGCGGTTTTCAGCTTTTTTGTCATACCGATTTGGCTGATGAACAGCTAGCCAACTATCTCTATGATTTGGAAGCCAAGCTGCGCAATGAGCAGATTATTGACTTCGTTCGAGCGGTCAGCCCAGCGATTTATCGGATTTTCATGCGCTTGATCAAGCTGGAAATTCCTGATATTGAGCACTTTATCCATAATTCTCGTGAAGCCAGCTATGACCGCTGGAAGTTTGAACGGATGCGGGAGTCGGATTATGCTGTCTTACAGGTCTTTCATGCAGAGAGCACGGTCAATTCATCCAGTTTGACAGAGTTGATTTTGCATTTGGATCTGCCGGAGTCTGTTAAGGAAGAGGTCAGACAGCTGCGGGAATTGGAGAAGTCAGTCCGAAATCCGCTGGCTCATCTGATTAAGCCCTTTGATGAGGCAGAATTATATCGGACAACGGGCTTTTCATCCCAGCATTTTATGGAGATTTTGGTGGACTTGGCACGTTTTACAGGGATTGTCTACGATCGGGAACATTTTTATTTTGATGAGGCAAACCGCTTGGTTAAAGCTTTATTGACAGGAGAGGAAAATGGATAAAATACAGCAGTTGCAAGACATGATTGACCAAAGTCAGAATATCGTCTTTTTCGGTGGGGCGGGTGTCTCGACCGAGTCCAATATCCCTGACTTTCGCAGTTCGGATGGGATTTATAGTGTCAAGCTAGGTCGGCATTTTACGGCAGAGCAGCTAGTTTCGCATACCATGTTTGAGCGCTATCCGCAGGAGTTTTTCGACTTTTACAAGAAATACCTGCTCTATCCAGATGCCAAAGCCAATGCGGCTCACGCCTATCTGGCTCATCTGGAGAAGATCGGCAAGCTCAAGGCTGTAGTGACGCAAAATATTGATAGCCTGCACGAAATAGCTGGTTCAAAAAATGTCCTCAAGTTGCACGGTAGTGCGGATAGAAATTTCTGTCTAGACTGTCAGCGATTTTATGATTTGGAGGCATTTCTAGCTCTGCCTGGAACGGTGCCCTACTGCCCTGACTGCGGCGGCATGATCAAGCCCGATGTGACCCTCTATGAAGAACCCTTGGATATGGAGACTTTCCAGCAAGCTGCGCAGGCCATTCATCAAGCCGACCTGCTGATCATCGGGGGCACCTCCTTGGTGGTCTATCCCGCAGCCAGTCTCATCCAGTACTTTGCTGGCAAGCATCTGGTCGTTATCAACAAAACCAGCATTCCGCAGGACAAGCAAGCTGACCTCGTCATCGAAGGCAAGATTGGGGAAGTGTTTACGCAGTTGAGGCAGTAAAACTAAATGTTTTTTGCTAGAAATGTTTGGTTAGAAAATAAAAATAGGATTTTTATGGCTGATTTATATATTCAAAATTCGTCTTGTAGCTTGTCGGTGAGGGAGCAGCGTGTGCTTGTGAGAAACGAGGAGCAGATCCTTTTGAAGGAAATTTCTTTTAATCTGATTGATAATATCTTGGTCTTTGGTAATGCTCAGCTGTCTACTCAGCTGTTGAAAGCCTTGGCTAATAGGGACATTTTTGTGTTCTATTTCTCGAGCAAGGGCGAGTTTCTATTTTCCTTTGATTCCTTTAGGAAGGAAGATTTTGAAAAGCAGCGCAGTCAGGCTCGGGCTTCTTTTGACTCGGACTTTTGCTTGGGCATTGCTCGGAAAATCGCTGCGGCCAAGATTGGAAATCAGCTCAATCTGCTCCAGGCTTTTGACGAAAATGACTTGCTGGATGAGGAGGATTTCAAACGCTTTGGAGATGCGCTGGTGAATCTCGAGCAAGCGAGAAGCATCGCGGAAATTATGGGAATCGAAGGAAGACTGGCTAAATCTTACTTTTACCTCTTGAACTTACTGGTCATTGATGGCTTTCATTTTTCTGGTCGGAGTCGGAGGCCAGCTCTGGACAAGTTTAATACCCTGCTAAACTTTGGCTACTCCATTCTTTATTCTTGCTTTATGGGCTTGATTCGCAAAAATGGCCTGAGCTTAGGCTTTGGAGTGATGCATCAGCCGCATGACCATCATGCTGTCTTGGCGAGTGATTTGATGGAGGAATGGCGGCCGGTGATCGTGGATGATACGGTGCTGGGGCTGATCAATCGTCAGGAGATTCTTGAAGAGCATTTCATTGAGAAGGAAGATGGTATCTTTTTGACGCCTGAAGGGATCGAAATCTTTTCTCGGGCTATGAGGGAGAGGATCTTGGAGATTCATCACTATGTCGAGCTGGATAAGAACCGCTACACTTTTCTATACGCGGCTGATCAGCAAATCAAATCCTTGATCCGGAGCTTTGAAGCCTTGGATCCAGATGAGTATGTGTCGAGCTATACGGGAGGAGGGAAAGATGGTCTTCTTTAATCTTGATGATGATAAAAAAGAGTTTGCCAGAAAGAAAACGAAATTTTGTCTGGTCATTTATGATATCGTGAGCCATAAGCGACGCCTGAAGCTATCAAAGCTTTTAGAAGGCTATGGTGTGAGGGTTCAGCGTTCCTGCTTTGAGCTGGCTCTTGATAAGCTGGACTTTGACTGCCTTGTGAGGGAGCTGAGGGCCTTTTATCAGGCAGAAGAAGGGGACAATATCATTATCTATCTGGGGCACAAGGAAGAAAGGGTTGTTTTTAATCCATATAATGGCGCGGGCGCGGAGTTGATAGACGATATTTTGTTCTTTTAAGTTTTGATTTCTGGGCTAGGCATGGTATAATGAGGTTAGGGTTTAACTAGTTTTTAGGGGACACAAGATGTAGTGGTGGGGCTTCTGCGCTTCTATACAAGATATGGGGGTTAGAACCCCCTAAACCTCGAGAGGGGACGGAAACTTATTCATATTTTCAACCTCTTGTACCATCTTATTATTGGTTAGAACCCCCTAAACCTCGAGAGGGGACGGAAACAGAAACATTTAGCCCAAAATGTTGGGCTACGGGGTTAGACCCCCCTAAACCTCGAGAGGGGACGGAAACGGTCGCACAGAGCAACCTGAAGAGAAGAAACCAACGTGGTTAGAACCCCCTAAACCTCGAGAGGGGACGGAAACAATACAATCTTCTCTCCACTTATTAAACCTATGGTTAGGTTAGAACCCCCTAAACCTCGAGAGGGGACGGAAACGACAGAGGCCGATATCCTGTCTGAGAGGACGGTCAGGTTAGAACCCCCTAAACCTCGAGAGGGGACGGAAACTGAGCGTCCAAACTCTGTAGAAATTGCTTGGTTTGTTAGAACCCCCCTAATCCTCGAGAGGGGACGGAAACAAATTGTACTTGCACTCCAGCCCAAACCAGCGCTTGATAGCCCCCGAAAAAATCCTCAAGAGGGTACGGAAACTGAGCAGGGGTGACGCTTTTAACTCCGCAACAATCTCGTTAGAACCTCCCTAATCCTCGCGAGGGGACGGAAACGTTTCTGAGCTTGTTCAATTTTTGCTACATCTGAGTTAGAACCCCCATAATCCTCGAGAGGGGACGGAAACTCCTTGCCTTCAGTACGAATGATTTCGTATGTTTTAGTTAGAACCCCCAAAATCCTCGCGAGGGGACGGAAACTCAACAGGAACTGCAGTATTACTTAATACCACTTTAAGTTGACTCCCCCTAAACCTCGAGAGGGGACGGAAACCGATAAACGTAAGTTACAACTGTCTTACCTTCTACGTTAGCTCCCCCCAATCCTCGCGAGGGGACGGAAACGTTACGTTGAATGTGTAAGGGAAGAACGTCAATGTACGGTTAGACTCCCCCTAAACCTCGCGAGGGGATGGAAACTCAGTTACTTTTGTCATAATTATTTTCCTTTCGTTAGAGCTCCCCAATCCTCGCGAGGGGACGGAAACTGAGCGATTTTATTCGCAACAAACAACAGATTAGCGTTAGCTCCCCCCTAATCCTCGAGAGGGGACGGAAACTTAGTACCATTGATTACCCTAGTCTCTCCAAACGTGAGTTAGAACCCACCTAATCCTCGAGAGGGGACGGAAACTATTTTAGCTAAAACCATAGGCGAAACACTATATTGTTAGAACCCACCTAATCCTCGAGAGGGGACGGAAACTTATCATCGATATCCGCAGTCATTGTCTTAACGACCGGTTAGACCCCCCTAAACCTCGAGAGGGGATGGAAACGAATAATGACATAGTTTGTCCTTTCTGATTACATGTTAGAACCCCCATAATCCTCGCGAGGGGATGGAAACATAAACGCTAGCTCAATCTTAGACTTGATAAAATTCGTTAGACCCCCCTAATCCTCGAGAGGGTACGGAAACGCGATATTTTTCGCCGAAACTGATGGCGGTGGAGTTAGACCCCCCCAATCCTCGCGAGGGTACGGAAACCCACCAATCTTTTTAAATTTATCTTGAAATTTATTTCGTTAGATCCCCCAATCCTCGCGAGGGGACGGAAACGGTACGTTAGGGTTCTTAGCGTTCAAGTAGTTTTGGTTAGCTCCCCACCAAATCCTCGCGAGGGTACGGAAACTTTGTATTTTTTACCATTATCTTCCTTCTTTCTGTTAGAACCCTCCATATCCTCGAGAGGGGACGGAAACCGACTGGTGCTGCATCATGTCTCTGTCGTAATTAAACGTTAGACCCCCCACAATTCTCGCGAGGGTACGGAGACAATTTCGTTGTTTTGATAAGTTCTAATGCATGTGTTATAACTCCCTGATCCTCGAGAGGGGACGGAAACGGATACGTAGCGATACCAGTACGAGGGTCTGAAATTGAGTTAGAACCCCCCAAATCCTCGAGAGGGGACGGAAACGAGCTTCTCAATCTTAGTTAATTTTTTATTCATTATGTTAGATCCCCCCTAATCCTCGCGAGGGGACAGAGTGGATAGGGGCCTTTTTACTTTCCCTCAGATTCTTGCTTTGCCAAGAAAGAAGGATGTTGGCTGCTTAAGCTTTTTCAAACGCTTCAAAAATATTGACAACGCTTTCAAAACTTGATATAATAAGCTCAGTAAATAGTAATCGTTCTAAAGGGCGCCATGAAATCGGTGAAAGATTCTTTTGCCTTTTTCGGGCGCTTTTGCAGTATAGAGAGGAGACCGTGTGAAGAAAGTAGAGTTACATTTATCAAAAACAAGACTAAAAGACGAAGAATTGATCAGTAAACTTCAGGGCTTTTTGATGGCGCAGATTTCGCCAGACTTTGCGACCTTTCTACATGAGCAGGAGACCAATCCCTACTCGCTGAATCTGAGCTCCAGGCACGATGAGTCGGTGTGGGTTGTCAATTTGCTTTCAGAAGAGGCGGAACAGCAAATGCTAGCTCCCTTATTAAACTTGGAAACCATCAAGCTAGAGAGCTATGCTGAGGAAATCCTTGTCAAAAAGGTGGAAATCCACTCCTTGTCCCAGCAGAACTTGCTGGATATTTACCAAGATGATGATGCTTCCCACCTGATACGGGTGCATTTTTATACGCCAACGACCTTTAAGCGACAGGGGCAGTTTGTGCTATTTCCAGACACGCGTCTGATCTTTCAAAGTTTGATGCAAATATAGTCGACTGGTGGAAGGAAGAGCGGAAATCGAAGAGGAGACCTTACAGTTTTTAGCAGACCATAGCCAAATCACCAGCTATCATCTAAAAAGTCATTATTTTCCAATTCATGGACGAAAATACCCCGCCTTTGAAGGCAGGGTGACAATTCAGATAAAGGGAGCATCCACACTAAAAGCTTATGCACAGATGCTCCTAAGATTCGGTGAGTATGCCGGAGTCGGCACAAAGTGTAGCCTAGGAATGGGAGGGATGAGAATTGAAGAAAGAAAAGGTTGATTGACCCTCACCCTTTCCCCTACCTGATAGACCTGAAGGGAAAACAAGTTTCAAAAACAGAAAAAACACCTAGATCCTGCAGTAATCTGCCTGCTTCTAGGTGTTTTACTTTATTTATCAAACTGTACTTCCTCAATCAGGTACTCGATAAAGCGCTCGCCCATCTTGGACAGGCTGGCTTTTTCGTGCTGGATATAGACCAGCTCGATTGGGTCATCGATATCCAGAGGGATGGAGACGATATTGTCTCCGTTGAGGTTACTGTTGAGAATACCGGTCGCAATCGTGTAGCCGTCCAGACCGATCAAAAGATTAAATAGGGTTGCACGGTCGCTGACGACGATAGATTTTTTATGGTGCTCCTGAGAGAGAATTTCCTCAGAAAAGTAGAAGGAGTTGTGAGTACCTTGGTCATAGCTGAGATAAGGGAAATCTTCCAAGTCTGACAGTTGTACCAGCTTTTTCTTGGCCAGCGGGTTGGACTTGCTGACAAAGATATGGGGCTGTGCTGTGAAGAGATGAGTCGCAATCAGATGGCTATCATCCAGCATTTTAGAGAGGACATCACGGTTGTAGCTGTTGAGGAAGAGGACACCGATCTCGCTGCGGAAGTTTTTCACGTCATCAATGATTTCCCAAGTCCGAGTTTCCCGCAGAAAGAGCTCGTATTTCTCCATGTCGCTTTTTTTGAGCAATGAAACAAAGGCATTGACTACAAAGGCATAGTGCTGGGCAGAGACGCTAAAAAGCTCGCGGTGGGCGACAGGATTTTTGTATCGCTCTTCTAGAAGCTGAGTCTGCTCAACTACCTGACGGGCATAGGAAAGAAACTCCATGCCGTCCTTGGTCAAGGTGATTCCTTTGGGATTGCGAATGAAAATCTCGATACCCATTTCATTTTCCAAATCTCGCACAGCATTGGACAAGCTAGGCTGGGTGATAAAAAGTTGCTTGGCAGCCTCGTTCATGCTACCGGTCTCGACGATTTTGATAATGTAGTGTAATTGTTGAATTCTCATAGGTCTATTTTATCACAAACTGGGGATTTTTTCCTGATAAATCAGAAGTTTAGCAAATGTTTGCCTGCTAAAGTTTCCTATGCTAAAATGAAGGAAATAAGGAGGGCGATATGGCCAAAGATGATGACTATAAAAATCGTTCGGTAGGACTACCCATCACTATTTTTATAGTATTTTTGACAATTTGCTTAATGATTCCACTTGGGAAGGTGATGACCATGTGGGGGCTTAAATCTGCTTATGAGGGACTTGAGCGAAGCAGTGTATCTTTAACGGTTCGTCAAAAGTCATTAGAGGAGCTTAAGCTAGAAGAGGAAGTTTTAGAGAGAGGAAACCATCGTTTTACATGGACAACTGATGACATCATCAATCTGCAAATCAAGGATACCGCTGCTGGTCAAAACGGAGCTTCTCTGGACCAGGTCCTTGAAAAACACGGCAAGGCTTCAAGCTTTTTTTATACTGAGAGCAATGGGAATATTGAATTAAGCTATACAAGTGAGATTATTCAAGGCCGTCATAGTAGTTTAAGGTTAACATTTGAAAAAGATGGAGCAGGCTATCATCTAATTAGAAAGAGCGCGAATATTCTTGATGAGGCCTATCCAACTTTGCCTCAGGGAGATAGTCCCCATCTCTGGACAAAGGATGAAATTGCAGGTTTACAAATTCGTGACGAGAGTACAGGCAATCCTGGCATGTCCTACGAAGAAATCATTCAATTATTTGGTCTACCTAGAGAATCAGAAGTTGTTATTTCTCACTTGGATGCGGCAGATAGTCAGCATATTGGCTTGGAACTCCAATACTTAACTTCAGATGAAAGATATAATAATGAATGGGTTCATTTAATCTTTCATCGTCAAGAAGATGGCGTCTTTCGGTTGACGACAGTTACTAGTCATATCGATAGAAGAGAAAGATAGGGAGATTGATGGTCTCCTTAGGTAACCAAAGCAAGCAGAAAAGACGGGGAATTTGGGCTTTCTTCTGTATAAACAGACTGAAGTACATTTTGCAATCTTAACCTATTCATGATATGATAAGTTTTTAGACTGATAAGGAGCAGTGATGAAGAGACAAGAAGATTCGTTTGAAGATATTGTTTTTGAGCTAGAAAAGGAAACCCATAAGTCTAAGTTTTTGCCGTTCATGGTAGTAGCTATTGTTGTATTTTCTATCATTGGAACAGTTTTTTTGACACTTTCTCTATCAGGAAAAAGCAAAGCCAAGCAGATGCCAACTCCGTCTAGCCAGATTAGTTCGTCATCAAATAGTTTGGAAGATGAGAAAGCTGAAGCAGAACAATTCGCTAAAAGTCTTATCGTTTCTCCAGAAAAAAGCGGTCCCTTTCTTTGGACAGTTGAAAAGGCAGTCGCGCTTCCCATGAACAAATACAAGGGCGGAGCCGTCTTGGAAGATGTTTTAAAGGAATTTGGGAAACCAGTTCAAGGTGGGGCCTGGATTGATTTTTTGCCAAATCATAAAGTTCAAAAACATATTCGCCTTATCTGGAAATCGAAAAATGGTAGTATGGGCTATGTATCTTTAACCTTTGCTGAATTTGATGGTGTCTATAAGGTTATTTCAAAATACCACTTTAGCCTTTCAAGTGATAAAATTCATGTGGATAACAATCCTAAAAGATCCTTTTTATGGACGCAAGCATACATCGATAGTCTTGTTATTGGTGCTAGAGAAGGAACAGCTAAAGGTACACCATATGATGAGATTGTTTTAAAAGTCGGCTTACCTCTATATCAGACGATTTCTGGAGACGACAATCAACTGAAGATGCGGGTTGATTATGTTAATCCAGATTCTTGGCAAAATCCAGAACAATTGAAAAGAGTTCATTTAGAATTCTACAAGCAAGGAGATGGTAGATGGCGTTTGGTGTCTAAAGAAAGTGAGTAAACTAAATCGATAAGAAAGAGGAGGAAAATGAGGAGGAGTAGCAAGAAAAAACGTGATCTTCATTCGTTTAGAGAGATCAAAAGAGACCTTTATCGTCAACAAAAGCTAAAACGAGAAGAGCTCAGAATGATGACGATGAAGGAGGAGAAAAAAAGAATTAGCTTGGCTTTTACCCTTCTTTGTTTGGCAATCTCTTTTGCTTTGTTCTTTGGCTTCTATTATTTATCGCAACAGGTTCCTAATAAAGCTGAATTGAAGTACAAATATGACGATAGAGCCTCGTCAGTTAGTGGAGATAGCTCGGCTAGTCAGCAAAATGATGATGAATCAAAATTGACTCAAGAACAAAAGGAGCTAAAAAAGAAAATTGTTGAGGAAGATGAAGAGAAGTTTGCTTTTAATTGGACATTAGATAATTTTGTAGAACTCAAAATAGCAAAAGTTGGTGAGTGGGAAAGTAATCCGACTTTGGAAGAGGTTATTACGAAATATGGTAAGGGTTCAAATGTGAGTTTTACCGAAAATGGGTTGACGCTAACTTATAAGACGAGAATTGTAGATGTTCCGAGATATGGTTCATCAGGACATCCTCAGGAAATCAGTTTGGTTTTTATGACCCTGATTCGAATGGGAAAAAATACTATTTAATAACCAAAACGGCAGTTTACTTGGATGACATTCATAACCTACCAGCTACAAAAAATGAGTTTGTTTTTAAGTGGAAGCCAGAAGATATGGATACATTAACAGTAGGTGATAGTCAGCATGGCAAAGGCGGGATGACTTATCAAGAGGTTGTTGAGCGTTTTGGACTTCCTTCAGAACTTAATATTTATGGAAGTGGCATGAGCGATAGCCCCTTATCACTACGGGCCAATTATAGAAACTTTCGAAATAGAGAACGAAAATATGATTCAGTAACCTTGATTTTCAAGCGGCAGGAAGATGGTAGTTTTTATCTGGCAAATGCAAAGAGTGAATTTGACAAGAGCTGGTAAGACTGTGATTCCTTAGAGAACATTTGAAAATTCTAATTTTTTTCTGTCTTGACAATCCTTATCGCTAACGATATAATGTTTACAATTTAACCTTTAATCAAGTCCAGTGAGGCTGCAAGGTAGGAAAAACGGTATAAGGGGCAATTTGACTGCCTCGTTTTTTGCAAAACCTTGCTGCGGCGAGGTTTTTTCTTGTAGAAAGTGAGGTTGTCATGGTTAGTGACAGTTGTAAAAAGAGATTTGGCAAGATTATGCTGGAGCAGATGGAGCTGCTGGAGCAGGTAGAAATTGCGCCTCAGATTTTTTCGATGCGCCTGAGAGGCCAGATGGTGAGCCAGATGCAGGTCGGACAATTCCTGCATATCCGAGTGCCAGATGATAGCAAGCTGTTGCGGCGTCCCATTTCCATATCGGAGATTGATCGGGAGCAGCAAATCTGTCGGATTATCTATCGGGTCGAAGGTGGCGGGACGGCCATTTTCTCTCAGCTTCCTGTTGGTAGCTACCTCGATGTCATGGGGCCTCAGGGCAATGGTTTTGATTTGTCTCCGGTAGAAAAGGGCGACAAGGTCTTAATTATCGGTGGTGGTATCGGTGTGCCTCCTCTCTTACAAACGGCCAAAGAACTGCATGCTAAGGGAGCCAAGGTTACAGCAGTATTAGGCTTTGCCAATCAATCTGCGGTTATTCTGGAAGAAGAATTTCGTGAGTGTAGTCAGTTGTTTATCACTACAGATGATGGTACTTATGGTCAAAAGGGCTATGTATCAACGATTGTTGACGAGTTGACAGAAGAGTTTGCTGCGGTTTATTCTTGTGGGGCGCCCGGTATGCTCCAGTATGTGGATCGGAAATTTCACGATCATCCCCATGCCTATCTATCGATGGAGTCTCGGATGGCTTGTGGCATGGGTGCCTGCTATGCCTGCGTCGTTCATGTAGCAGGCCAGGATGAAGCGGTCAATAAGCGGGTTTGCGAAGACGGTCCAGTTTTTGAGACTGGGACTATCGTGCTTTAGGAGGATAAGGAAATGACTGAAAATCGTTTGAAAATTTCTCTGCCAGGCTTAGAGCTGAAAAATCCAATCATTCCAGCTTCAGGTTGTTTTGGTTTCGGTCAAGAGTATGCCAAATACTATGACTTGGATCTACTGGGCTCTATCATGATCAAGGCGACGACGCAAGATCCCCGCTTTGGCAATCCAACGCCCCGTGTGGCTGAGACGCCAGCTGGCATGCTCAATGCTATCGGCCTCCAAAATCCAGGGGTCGATGCCGTTTTGGCTGAAAAACTTCCTTGGCTGGCTCAGCACTATCCGGACTTACCGATTATTGCCAATGTGGCTGGTTTCTCCAATGAAGAATATGCTTATGTATCTGGAAAAATCTCTCAAGCTCCCAATGTCAAGGCCATTGAGCTCAATATTTCCTGCCCCAATGTGGACCATGGCAATGCGGGGCTTTTAATCGGACAAGTCCCTGAGCTAGCCTATGAAGCGGTAAAAGCAGCAGTTGCTGCCTCTCAAGTCCCAGTCTATGTCAAATTAACCCCCAGCGTAGCAGACATTACCCAAGTGGCCAAGGCGGCAGAAGATGCGGGCGCGAGCGGTCTGACCATGATCAATACCTTAGTGGGAATGCGTTTCGACTTGAAAACGAAGCGGCCAATCATTGCCAATGGAACTGGTGGCATGTCTGGTCCAGCTGTCTTTCCTGTGGCGCTCAAGCTGATTCGTCAGGTTGCTCAGTTCACCAAACTGCCAATCATCGGCATGGGGGGAGTTGACTCGGCAGAGGCAGCGCTGGAGATGTTTATCGCTGGTGCATCGGCCATCGGCGTCGGAACGGCGAATTTTACTGACCCGTATGCCTGTCCCAACATTATAGAGAACTTGCCGCAAGTCATGGATAAATACGGCATTGAAAGCCTAGAAAGCTTGAGAAAAGAAGTCAGAGAAAATTTGCTTAAGCTCTATTTTCTCTTGACAAACTTCCCAGTAAATTATAGAATGTTTAAGATAAAACCTTTAAAGAAGTCCAGAGAGGCTCTAAGGCGCATACGTTTAAAATGGTAGATTCTGCCACATTTTCGTGTAACCTTGCTCTCGGGCAAGGTTTTTTCTATGATTGTAATCATCTTTATAGTAAGTAACAAGCAAGGAGAAGAACTGCATGCGTGAAGAACGTCCTATTATCGCCCTAGACTTTCCATCTTTTGATGATGTCAAAAACTTTCTGGAGCATTTTCCTGAAGATGAAAAACTGTACGTCAAGATCGGCATGGAATTCTTTTATGCCATTGGTCCAGAAATTGTGCATTATCTGAAAGGCTTGGGACATAGTATTTTCCTCGATTTGAAATTGCACGACATCCCTAATACTGTGCGTTCAGCTATGTCTGTTTTGGGAACATTTGGAATTGATATGGTGACAGTTCATGCGGCTGGTGGCGTTGAGATGATGCGGGAGGCAAAAAAAGTTCTCGGTGACAATGCGAAGCTAGTAGCGGTGACCCAGTTGACTTCGACCAGTGAAGAAGATATGCGCGACTGCCAAAATATCCAAACAACTGTGCAGGAGTCGGTTGTTAATTATGCCCGCAAAGCCAAGGAAGCTGGGCTGGATGGGGTTGTTTGCTCGGCCTTGGAAGTTGAGCTCATCAAGGCAGCTACGGCGGACGATTTTCTTTGCGTAACACCGGGTATCCGGCCGGCCGGTGCTGAAATCGGTGACCAAAAGCGAGTCATGACGCCGCAGGAAGCCCACCAGATTGGCAGCAATTATATTGTAGTTGGTCGTCCGATTATTCAGGCTGAAAATCCTTGGGATGCTTATCACGAAATTAAGAAACAGTGGAATAGCTAAATAAGAATTTTAAATGAAACGAATAACTGATTTATAAGGAGTGAAAAATGACTTTAGCCAATGATATTGCACGCGACTTGTTGAAAATCAAAGCGGTTTACTTGAAACCGGAGGAGCCTTTTACTTGGGCTTCTGGGATCAAATCACCGATTTACACAGATAACCGAGTGACTTTGGCCTACCCAGAGACTCGGACTTTGATCGAAAATGGCTTTGTCGAAAAAATTCGTGAGGAATTTCATGATGTGGAAGTGATTGCGGGCACAGCAACGGCGGGTATTCCTCACGGTGCTATCATTGCCGACAAGATGAATCTGCCTTTTGCTTATATCCGCAGCAAACCAAAAGATCACGGAGCGGGCAATCAGATTGAAGGCCGAGTGGCTCCTGGTCAAAAGATGGTTGTGATTGAAGATTTGATTTCCACTGGCGGCTCTGTCTTGGATGCTATTACGGCAGCCAAGCGTGAAGGAGCAGATGTAATCGGTGCTGCAGCTATCTTCACCTACGAATTGCCAAAGGCGGATAAGAACTTTGCGGATGCAGGCGTGAAGTTGGTGACTTTATCAAACTACACAGAACTTATCCACTTGGCTGAGCAAGAAGGCTACATCAATGCAGAAGGATTGACTTTGCTGAAGAAGTTTAAAGACGATCAAGAAAACTGGCAAAATTAAGAAGGTACGAGGAGGCGGGACTAGCATGTTCCTGTCTCCTTTTTAGGATTTACTTGGCCTCTGCTCACTTTTTAAAATAGCAAAAAGTGGCTGATTTTGTTATAATAAAGCCATGTCTAAGATTTATCATATCACTTTTTTGATTCTGCAAAAAATCATGCTGGTATTGAGTCTTCATTGGCTATTTACAGCTATTTTTCATGTGTCGCAGTTAAGTAGCTTGGCTCTGATTTTGTTTGGAGTCTTGGCCTTTCTAGCAGATCGCTATTGGTTTCAGCTTAAAAAGTTTTATCATTTTTTGATGAGGCACAAGCTTGCCATTGCTTTAGCAGCTCTCCTTTTTCAGCTCATCATGCTCCTATCGGCTGAGCTTTTGATTAGACGGGATGCGGCGGTGGTTTTTACAGGGGCTTTCAAGTACCTGAAAGAGTCCTCTATTTCTAGCTACCTGACGCGCAATCCCAATAATCTGCCCCTCTTTCTCTATGAGCGTTTCTTCTTTAATCTCTTTGGCGAAGCAGCTCTTGGATTATGCAGGGACTCAATCTTTTTTACGTCAATATTGCGTCTTGGATCCTCTACAAAGGCTGTCAGCGATACTTTTCGCAGGCTACAGCCGATGCAGTTTTTAGCCTTTATATGGCCTTGGTCGGATTTTCGCCTTACTACATGTCCATGTACACAGACATTCCTCCCTTGCCTTTGATTAGTCTACAAATTTTTCTAGCTTTTAGTTTAATTGAAAATAAGGTAAATAGTCGCCAAATCATTGCTAGAAGCCTTTTATTAGGGATTCTGACCAGTCTTGCCTTTTTGATTCGTCCGACAGTGATGATTCTGTTGATTGCTGTTTTTGGAGTTTTGTTTTTGAGACAAAACTGGAACAAGTTTTTCTTGACTGCGGCGGTCTTTGCTCTAAGCTTTTCAGCAGGCTACCTTCCACTTCATTATAGTCTGGCTCACCAGACAGAAGTTCCGATCATCCAAGGCCAAGGACTGGCCAAAGGGCCATTGCTTTTCATCAACCTGGGCCTAACCAATATCGGTCACGATCAGGAAGACATGAAGGAAGGGCTCTTGCAATACGTGGAACCTGACAAACGGGCTGACTACAATAATGGCATGTTTGCAAGGGAAAATGTCATCAAAGAAATCAAGCGTCGTCTGAAAGAATACACTCCGCTGACCTTTCTACAACACCTGTATTATAAACACTCTTTGACGGTTGCTGAAGGGAACTTGGGTTGGCTCTATCGCAGTGTTGAAAATGAAAAGACGCCATATATTTCACCGCTTTATGAGTTCACAAAAGACAATGCATTCGCCCAGTTTATCCGTGACTTTTTCCTCAATTCTGATAAGGATAGTTTTCGATTTTATTCGCTGCTCAAGCAGGCAGTTTGGATTATTATGGCTTTGGGGCTGGTCTTTGCCCTTTGGAAATACCGACCAAACGATTCCTTGAATTTCTTAAGCTTGGCAGTCTTTGGCGGTCTACTCTTTCTGCAGATTTTCGAAGGAGGAAAGACCCGTTATCTGATTCAGTTTTTGCCACAGATTTTGATTTTATCTGCTGTAGGTTTGACCCAGTATCCGCTCGACTTGACTCGCATGAAATTTTGGAAATAAGGTCTAACTAGACTTGTCAGCTTAGTTGCCCGTAAGTATGGAATGTAAAATAAAAAGGAGACAGATATGCAGCATTCAGCTTGGCATGCTTTGATTAAGGAGCAGCTGCCGGAAGGTTATTTTGCAAAAATCAATCATTTTTTAGACGAAGTGTATGCTTCGGGGACCATTTACCCACCTCGGGAAAAGGTGTTTAATGCGATTCAGACAACAGATTTAGCAGATGTTAAGGTGGTTATTTTGGGGCAGGATCCCTACCACGGACCGAGACAGGCACAGGGCTTGAGTTTTTCGGTGCCTGATGACATTCCAGCTCCGCCTTCTTTACAGAATATTCTCAAAGAACTGGCCGATGATATCGGCGTGAAGGAGTCGCATGATTTGACGTCTTGGGCTCAGCAAGGTGTTCTCTTGCTCAATGCTGGGCTGACAGTGCCTGCTGGTCAAGCCAATGCCCATGCTGGCTTAATCTGGGAGCCTTTTACAGATGCTATTATCAAGGTTGTCAATGCAAAGTCAGATCCAGTTGTCTTTATACTCTGGGGGTCTTACGCCCGCAAGAAAAAGCCCTGATTAGCAATTCCCAACATTTGATTATCGAGTCGGCTCACCCAAGTCCGCTGTCTGCCTACCGTGGCTTCTTTGGCAGCAAACCCTTTTCACGGACCAATGATTTTTTAGTGGCTAAGGGCTTGGAGCCAATCGATTGGTTAGCATAGGAGGTAGTATGGTTCAGTTAGCAACGATTTGTTATATCGATAATGGGCGAGAATTTCTCATGCTGCACCGCAACAAAAAGCCCAACGATGTCCATGCTGGGAAGTGGATTGGTGTCGGTGGCAAGCTAGAGCGAGGAGAAACCCCGCAGGAATGCGCAGCACGCGAGATTTTAGAGGAGACAGGGCTAAAGGCCAAGCCTGTCCTAAAAGGCATCATCACTTTTCCAGAATTCACTCCCGACTTGGACTGGTACACCTATGTCTTCAAGGTGACGGAGTTTGAGGGGGAACTGATTGACTGCAACGAAGGGACTCTGGAATGGGTGCCTTACGATCAGGTTCTTTCAAAGCCGACTTGGGAAGGAGATCATACCTTTGTTGAGTGGCTACTGGAGGATAAGCCCTTCTTTTCAGCCAAATTTGTTTATGATGGTGATAAACTGCTCGACACGCAGGTCGATTTTTACGAATAAAGGAGATAAAAAATGCTACTAATCAAGAATGGCCGTGTTATGGACCCTAAGTCTGGTCTGGATCAAGTGTGCGATGTGCTGGTGGAGGGCAAGAAAATTGTCAAAATCGGCCAAAATCTGGAAGCGGCTGATGCCCAAGTCCTAGATACTAGTGGTTTGGTCGTTGCCCCCGGTCTGGTTGACATTCACGTTCACTTCCGGGAGCCAGGCCAGACTCATAAAGAAGATATTCACACGGGAGCCTTGGCAGCGGCAGCGGGCGGTTTTACAACGGTTGTTATGATGGCCAATACCAATCCGACCATCTCTACAGTTGAAACCTGCAGGAAGTGCTGGAGTCGGCTAGTCGTGAAAATATCCATATCAAGTCCGTCGCGACCATTACTGAGAATTTCGATGGTCAGCATTTGACAGACTTCAAAGCTCTCTTGGCAGCTGGTGCGGTTGGCTTCTCAGATGATGGTATTCCGCTGACCAACGCTGGCATTGTCCGCCAAGCTCTGATAGAAGCACGTAAAAACGATACTTTTATTAGCTTGCACGAGGAAGATCCTAATCTTAACGGCATCCTCGGTTTCAATGAGCATATCGCCAAAGAGCATTTTCATATCTGTGGCGCGACAGGTGTGGCAGAATACAGCATGATTGCCCGCGATGTCATGATTGCTTATGATGCCAAGGCTCATGTGCATATCCAGCACTTGTCCAAGGCTGAGAGTGTCAAGGTTGTCGAGTTTGCCCAAAAGCTAGGCGCTCAAGTCACTGCTGAAGCAGCACCTCAGCACTTCTCTAAGACAGAAGCTCTGCTATTGACCAAGGGCAGCAGTGCTAAGATGAATCCGCCTCTGCGCTTAGAATCGGATCGTCTGGCCGTTATCGAAGGGCTGAAATCTGGTGTCATTTCTGTCATTGCGACGGACCATGCACCTCACCATGCCGACGAGAAAAATGTGGCGGATATTACCAAGGCGCCGTCTGGTATGACTGGTCTTGAGACCTCGCTTTCTCTAGGGCTGACCTATCTGGTAGAAGCAGGTCATCTTAGCCTCATGGAGCTCTTAGAAAAGATGACAGTCAATCCAGCTCAGTTGTATGGTTTTGATGCTGGTTTTCTAGCCGAAGAAGGCCCAGCTGACATCACTATTTTCGATCCTAAGGCTGACCGTCTGGTCTCCGATCATTTTGCCTCTAAGGCAGCCAATTCACCTTTTGTTGGCGAAGAGCTCAAAGGACAAGTCAAATATACCATCTGCGATGGAGAAATCGTCTTCCAAGCCTAGCAGACATTCATATGAAATCAACGTTCCATTTCATCTTGGAACGTTTTTCGTATTAAGAAGAAGGATTTCTTGAAAAGGCATTCCCTTTTTACAATAAAAACAGTATAATAGTAGAAAAAACATAGACTGGAGCTTTTATTTATGAAAAAGAAGCATCTTATTTTACCTGTTTTGTCGACGGTTCTGTTGGCACCTGCCTTTTTGGACCATCAAGTTGCTGCGGATGAGGTTCAGCCAGCAACTGCTGTGGCAAATGTGAACGAACCAGCTCAAAAACCGGTTGAAACGGATTTTGCGCAAGCAGGTGGAGTTTCTGCCGATGAAGCTAGCGTCAATGCGGTCATCGCAGCTAATGCTAAAGATGTATCGGGAGCGTCCGACGCAAGCTTGCCTGAAGCTACCATTCTTCATACAAACGATGTGCACGGTCGTATCGTCGAAGAAAAAGGTGTTATCGGAGATGCCAAACTTGCAACGGTTATCAAGGAAGAACGTGCGAAAAATCCTCAAACGCTGGTCGTAGATGCAGGAGATGCTTTCCAAGGCCTACCAATTTCTAATAGCTCCAAAGGGGAAGAACGCGCGAAGATCCTCAATGAAATCGGCTATGATGCTATGGCGGTCGGAAACCATGAATTTGACTTTGGTTTGGATGAGGCTAAAAAATATAAAGAAATCCTTAATTTCCCACTTCTCAGTGCTAATACTTATGCCAACAATGCCCGTGTGTTTCAAGCATCAACTATTGTGGACAAGGATAAGAATGTAGAAGGTGATGAATTTGTCGTGATCGGGGTGACGACCCCTGAGACAGCTACAAAAACTCACCCTAAAAATATTCAAGGTGTGACTTTCGCAGATCCAATCACAGAGGTTAACCGCGTGATTGACGAAGTTGAAGCGCGTGCAGCAGCTGAAGGCAAGACTTACAAAAACTATGTCGTTCTGGCTCACTTGGGTGTGGATACTACGACACCAGTTGAATGGCGCGGTTCTACCTTGGCTGAAGCCCTTTCTAAAAATGCTAAGCTGAAGGGCAAGCGCGTTACAGTGATTGACGGCCATTCTCACACAGTAGAGTCCACTACTTACGGTGAAAATGTGACCTACAACCAGACTGGTAGCTATTTGCACAATATCGGTAAAGTTACTTTCAAGGCCAACCAACTTCTGGGTGATCCTCAGCAAATCCCAGCTGCAACAGCTAAAAAAGCTAGTCCAGACCCAGTTGTAGCAGAAATGGTCAAGAAGATCAAGGAAAAATACGATGCAGAAAATGCCAAGGTGATCGTGGCCAAGAGCCCTGTGGAGCTTAACGGGGACCGTGAAAATGTCCGCGTTCGAGAAACCAATCTGGGGAATGTGGTGGCAGATGCCCTTTACAAATACGGACAAACAGGCTTGCTAACAAAACAGACTTGGCTGTGACCAACGGTGGTGGCCTACGGGAAACCATTGCCAAAGACAAGCCAATCACTAAGGGAAATGTCATCGCTGTATTGCCTTTTGGAAATACTATTTCACAAATCAAGGTAACTGGTCAGAATATCGCAGATATGTTTGCCAAATCTTTGGGCTCAATCCTGCAAGAAAAAGATGGAAAACCTGTCTTGGATGAAAACGGCCAACCATTGCTAGAGCCAAGCGGCGGTTTCTTGCAAGTTTCTGGTGCTAAAGTTTACTACGACACAACTCTGCCAGCAGAGAAACGGATCCTTCGCATTGAAATCAAAAACAAAGAAACAGGTGCTTATGAAGCCCTTGACTTGGCTAAGACCTATTACCTGACAACCAATGATTTCCTAGCAGCTGGTGGTGATGGTTATACCATGCTAGGTGGTGCGCGTGAGGAAGGTCCATCTATGGACGTGGCCTTTGCAGAATATCTGGAAAGTGCAGATTTGACCGCCTATGCAGCAATCAATCCAAATTCTCGCACGATTTCTATGTCTGCTAGCAAGGATACAGATGGAGATGGTTACACAGATATCGAGGAAATCCAGCAGGGCACTGATCCAAAAGGTGCTGCCTCTAAGCCTGGACAAAGCAACCCAGCAAATCCTACCAATCCAACGAACCCAACTAATCCGACAAATCCAATCAATCCAACAGTTCCAACAAGACCAAGCAATCCAGTGGTTCCAAGCCAACCTAATTATCCAGCTGTGCCTGAGACAAAACCACAAGAAGAACCTGCTGTTGAGAAGCCAAATACAGCTCAGCCAGTAGCAAATAAGGCGACTTATCAAGCTCCAGCACAGGTTCGTCCGACAGAAGTAGCAAGCAAACAAGGAACTCTTCCGAAAACAGGAAGCAAGAATCCTATCCTTCTTTCCCTCTTCGGACTGGTTCTGGGAACCTTAGGCGTATCAAGCCTGAAAAAAACTCAAAAAGATTAAAAAAATGAGGCTGGGACAAAAGTCCTAGCCTCTCAATTGTTTTTTTGATTGTCGAGCAAGACGCAGTGGTTGAGTGGGCTCTACTACGCTGATTTCATCAGCATTTACAGCCTACTCAACTGTGCGGAGGTGGGACGACGAAATCGAATTCTAACGAATTAGCGATTTCTGTCCCACTCTCATTTTTTTGGATTTTGCTTGGTCAGGTTGATGCCCCAAGGGATTAGGTTTTCGGTTTTATTTCGAATTCGCTGGATATTGTCCCGATGGCGAAGGATGATAATAGCTGCTAAGAGAATGATAATCAGGGTAAAGAGGAAATCATAGCTAGGTAGGATAAAGCCTAAAGCAGGAAAAATCAAGACAGACAGGATAGCCACGCTTGCAGAAATCACACTGGCGAGGGAAATCATACTTCCCAGATAGAGGGTTGTCACAAAGACCAATATCAGATAGACAAAGAAAGCGGGTGAGAAGCCCAGAACAGCTCCTGCACTAGTCGCTACGGCTTTGCCACCCTTAAAGCCAGCAAAGATTGGGAAGGTATGTCCAATCACAGCCAAGAGGCCAAAAATCAGTGGTGAAATCCCTTCAATATGTAGGAAAAGCGGCAGCAGCGTTGCCAGTGTACCTTTGAAAAAGTCAATGGTAAAGGTGGCAGTGCCGGCCGTCTTACCCAAAATCCGGAAAGTATTGGTCGTGCCGGTATTGCCACTACCGTATTCGCGGAGGTTCTTTTTAAAGAAATCTGTCCAATCCACAGACCTGTCGGAATGGAGCCCAGTAAATATGCTAGTAATAATCCAATTATCGTGTTCATCATGATTTTATTATACCATGATTTGGAACTTGGACAAAGGACTATGATAAGAATATTTTAAGTGAATTGTCTAGTCTGACGCTTGCAGCTAGGCTGCCTTTCTCCAAAATCACTTAAAATCCAGATTCTATCGGTCTTTAAAGGGTATTTTGTAGAAAAAAGCTTTGCAAAATTTACCAAAAACTTGTAAGATAATAAGGATGACTATCATGCAGGAGGTTCCTTGTGGCAAAAAAGGAAATCAATATTAACAATTATAATGACGATGCCATTCAGGTATTAGAAGGGTTGGATGCGGTCCGTAAACGTCCGGGGATGTATATCGGATCGACCGACGGAGCAGGACTCCACCATCTGGTCTGGGAGATTGTGGACAATGCAGTCGATGAAGCCCTGTCAGGCTTTGGTGACCGGATCGATGTGACCATCAACAAGGACGGCAGTCTAACCGTTGCTGACCACGGACGCGGGATGCCGGTCGGCATGCACGCTATGGGCATTCCTACGGTTGAGGTCATCTTCACCGTTCTCCATGCTGGAGGGAAGTTTGGTCAAGGTGGTTATAAGACCTCGGGTGGACTCCACGGTGTAGGATCCTCTGTAGTCAATGCCCTATCTAGTTGGCTGGAAGTGGAAATAACGCGCGACGGGGCTGTTTACAAGCAGCGTTTTGAAAATGGTGGAAAACCTGTCACTACGCTCAAGAAAATCGGCACTGCACCTAAGTCCAAGTCTGGGACCAAAGTGACCTTTATGCCGGATGATACGATTTTTTCAACGACGGACTTTAAGTACAACACCATTGCAGAGCGACTTAAGGAATCAGCCTTCCTGCTCAAGAATGTAAGTCTGTCGCTGACCGATGCGCGGACTGGCGAAGAAGTAGAGTTTCACTATGAGAATGGGGTTGAAGACTTTGTCAGCTATCTCAATGAAGACAAGGAAACCCTGACGCCTGTCCTCTATTTCGAGGGCGAGGAGAGCGGCTTCCAAGTTCAGGTGGCTCTCCAGTACAATGACGGCTACTCCGACAATATCCTGTCCTTTGTCAATAACGTCCGCACCAAAGACGGTGGTACCCACGAAACGGGACTCAAGACCGCTATCACCAAGGCCATGAACGACTATGCCAGAAAGACCGGCTTGCTCAAGGAAAAGGACAAAAATCTGGAAGGCTCGGACTACCGCGAAGGTTTGGCGGCTGTCCTGTCCATCCTGGTCCCAGAAGAACACCTCCAGTTTGAAGGTCAGACCAAGGATAAGCTGGGTAGCCCGTTGGCTCGTCCTGCCGTGGACTCCATCGTCTCTGACAAGCTGACTTTCTTCCTCTTGGAAAATGGTGAGCTGGCATCTAACCTTATCCGCAAGGCTATCAAGGCCAGAGATGCTAGAGAAGCGGCCCGCAAGGCGCGTGACGAAAGTCGGAATGGCAAGAAGAATAAAAAAGACAAGGGCTTGCTGTCTGGTAAGCTGACTCCGGCCCAGTCCAAGAATCCAGCCAAGAACGAACTCTATCTGGTCGAGGGTGACTCTGCCGGTGGCTCTGCCAAGCAAGGCCGTGACCGTAAGTTCCAAGCTATCCTGCCCCTACGTGGTAAGGTTATCAATACCGCCAAGGCTAAGATGGCTGACATTCTCAAGAACGAAGAAATCAACACCATGATTTACACGATTGGAGCGGGTGTTGGGTCAGACTTTACCCTTGAGGATGCCAACTATGACAAGATTATCATCATGACCGATGCGGACACCGACGGTGCCCATATCCAGACCTTGCTGCTGACCTTTTTCTATCGCTATATGCGCCCGCTGGTTGAGGCTGGCCGCGTCTATATCGCCCTGCCGCCTCTCTACAAGATGTCCAAGGGCAAGGGCAAGAGCGAAGTCGTCGAGTATGCCTGGACCGATGGCGAGCTGGACGACCTGCGCCGTAAGTTTGGTAAGGGCGCTACCCTCCAACGCTACAAGGGTCTCGGTGAAATGAATGCCGACCAGCTCTGGGAGACCACCATGAATCCTGAGACACGCACCCTCATCCGTGTCACCATCGAAGACCTGGCCCGCGCCGAACGTCGTGTCAATGTCCTTATGGGCGACAAGGTCGAACCACGCCGCAAGTGGATTGAGGATAATGTCAAGTTTACGCTTGAGGAGAGCGGGGAGATGGTGTTTTGACTAGAATTTTAAATTTTTTAAATGGTATTTTAGATAAATATAATGAGGATTATGAACAGTATAAGAGTAGAGAAGAAAAATTTAAAAAAAGTTAAAAGTTTTAAAGATTTTAAATAATACTATATATATCAAACAAAAAGGCTGAGAAAGATATAGGAAAAATATATTTGTTATGGGATATTTTACGGGCTTTTTATTGTTAGTATTCTTAAGTTGTCGCCCTAGTTATGATAACATTGGACATAGCTGGTTAAATCTTTTATGGCCAATTATGTATCTATTCTTTTTGATATGCTTAATTTTTTTATATCTTACTATATCCTTCTGATGTTGTCTATCCAATTTATGTTGTATATCCAATGTATTTCATTATCTATTAGGAAAGATTCTTTTTAGAAAAAAAATAGATTTCTAAATATAATTATTACAACATTTCCTGAATTGTTCTGGTTAAAAACATTACTTTTTTGCTATTACCTATATTTGCCTTTTTCGATTATGATATCTACTTTTATACCTATTTTTTTGTTACTAAGAACAATTATACATTGATTTGTATTTCTATATTGATAGCAACAAGGATGATGACCTGGATCTTAAAGAGGATAACTTACTCACAGCCAAGGTTTCTAATTGGAGACTATACTTCCAGTCCCACAACGATATTAGCAATTCTTGGTATTTTGGGTTTGATTTTAGGTGGTGTTAATTTGGAAAAAAATTACTTCTGGAGTTTGACATTCATTATTGTTACAATATCAAGCCATGGGACAAAAGTTGTTATTGATGAACTATATATTGAAGGATGTCAAAAGGCACAAAGAATATTGGAAGTTGAGCTACTTTCAATAAAACCAAATTATTACAAATTAAAAGAATGTTATTTTTTTATGGTGGTGAAAAGTACAAAAGAAAAGCTGCTGAGCACAGAAAAAAATTCTTAGAAGTGGTTGTAAAAAAATGAATTGAAATCATTAAAAGATTTAAAAACTTATGATGATTATAGGCTTTTATAAAGCGTATAAGGGAAGAAGTTATTTATAAATAACTTCTTCCCTTATATCTAAAACAATAATTCCCTCTTACTTAAGTTCGGACTTAAGTTCGGACAAGCTCTCCAGAGCGTGAATGAGTCTGTCCGATTTTCGGGTGAGGCCTTTCTTAGCAAATTCTGTTTGTCCGAAAATCGGACGAGTGTTTTTTGAGTAAAAGACGAACGTTTGTTTTTCGGACGAGCTCTTGCAAGAGCAAAAAACTTTTTCCGAAAATCGGATGAAGTTAAAAGTACATTAAAATAAAAAATTAGGAGATTGTAAGAATGAAAAAAATTTATGGAACTACCAGTTTGGATGTTAAATCTTTAGAAAACAACGAATTCTTCCAGCTCATGTCTGAGAGCATGGAGGAGATTGCGGCTTTTAATAAGGCCAACAAGGTAGATGCTATTTATACGACTAAGCTGGCAGAGATGGAGCAGCTTTTGGCTAAGCTACAAGGCGGGCTTCATCAGACCAAGTCCAGCAAGCTAGTGGCTAGTCTGGATCAAGCTGACCGTGAGCGCGACGATGCTTTGGCTACGCTCCAGTCTTTGGTTCGGGCCTTTGCACGGGTCAAGGACGCAGCGACCAAGGAAGCTTACGAGACCCTATCTCAGCTCCTGAAAAACTACAGTGGTCTAGCTAGTACTAGCTTGGAAAAGGAGACCGAGGGCATCAACCATCTGCTTCAAGAGCTGAAAAAGCCAGTCTACCAGACAGCGCTGAGCAAGCTTCATCTGGAAGCTCATGTCGACAGTCTAGCTGCTGCTCAGAAGGCTTTTAACAAGACCTACAAGGAGCGACTAACTGAGCTCAAGGGCAAGGCTCCAAGCCAGAATAAGACCATCCGCATTAAGCTGCAAGAAATCTATGATTTCCTTGTGGACTTCACCGCCATCGGTGCTTACGCTTATCCCGAAAGAACTCACATGGTCAATCTCCGCGACCACCTCAACACTATCCGCACCCGCTACAAAAAACGCAAACCAGCTAAGAAGGTGAAAGAAGAAGCAGCGGAGCGTTAATTAACTCTGACAGATTTGGAGGAATAGAAGTTGATTATTAGACCCGCAAGCAGAAGAGATTGTCAAGCTATTTATAGCCTTATCAAAGTGAAAAATGGCTTTCTTTTACAGAGGAAAAAGTGACATCATTATTTTCAACAAATCTGTCCCATTACTTGGTAGTTGAAGAGAACCAGAAAATCCTTGGTTTTGCCCGTTACTTGACAGATGAAGTCATGACGACCTTTTTAGCTGAGATTATCATTGATAAAGCCTATCGCGGAAAAGGTTTGGGACGGCGATTGATCGCTGAAATTCATCAAAAACATCCTTTGACTCGCATTGAATTAATATCAGAAGCGGATGGATTTTATCAGACAGTAGGTTTTAAACCTGTGGGAACAGGGCTTAGAAAATCTATCTAAATGAAAGGAACTGTATTTATGACGCTTGACAATAAACTAGGTCTGACGGATTCGCTTGAACTAGCCAGGATGGAAGAAAAAATCAGCAAAATCCGAGCTAAAAAACTTTTTGAAGAGCAGCTTCTGGACGATAAAGCAGCTGGAACTTACGCTACTCTGGCCTTTATCCACGGGTTCTTGTTTGAAGAAATATATGACTTCGCTGGTCAGATTCGGACAGTCAATCTCTCCAAAGGGAATTTTCGCTTTGCGCCTGTCATGTATCTGGTAGCTTCCTTGGAAAATGTTGATCGCATGCCTCAGCAGACCTTTGATCAGATTGTCGAAAAGTATGTGGAGCTAAATATTGCCCATCCTTTCCGCGAGGGAAATGGCAGGAGCATGAGGCTTTGGTTGGACCACCTACTCAAGGCTGAGCTGGGGCAAGTCGTGGACTGGTCTCAAGTGGACAAGGAAGATTACCTCCTAGCTATGGAGCGCAGCCCCATTCGAGACACAGAAATCAAGCACGTCCTCAAGCAAGCCCTCACTAAGGATGTTGATAACCATGACCTCTACTTGAAAGGCGTGGACCATAGTTACTCCTATGAAGGCTATAGTCTATACAAAGCTGAGGAGTTGTGAGGTAAGACAGTCCGCTTTATAGACATGTCCTCTACAGAATCAAGAGTTCCCATTAAAAAGGTAGGTATTCCCATGAGAACTGAACCCGAAATGCTAGATTTAATTTTGCAAACTGCAAAAGTGTTACAGGTCGAGGCTGTTGCTATGTCCGGCTCGCGGACAAATCCAAAGGCTCCCAAGGACGAGTTCCAAGACTATGATGTGGTCTACATTGTGGAGGATTTGGATGGTCTGACGGCCGACCTTGCTTGGTTGGAAAGGTTTGGCAAGCGCATCATCGAGCAGCATAACCTACTTGACCATCGCCGCCTCTATCTCATGCTCTTTGAAGATGGCAATCGGATAGATTTGACCCTTTGCCCCAAGGAGCACATCAAAGAGTGGGTGGATAGCGAAGCGGATTTCACGGTGTTGGCTGACCCGCAGGGGCTGTTTGCTCCCTATACACCGACACCCAAGCGCTACTGGACGGCTCCAGCCAGTGCGACTGACTTTGACAAATCCTGCAATGAATTTGGTGGGTGTCAGCTTATGTGGTCAAGGGCATTCATCGGAACCACCTGGTCTATGCGACGGATCATCTGTATGGAATCTGCCAGCAAGAATTGCTCAAGCTTTTAGCTTGGCAAGTAGCAGCAGATAAGGGGATGGTTGATGTTGGCAAGAACTATAAGTACCTTTTTAACTATTTGCCTGCTGAGAAAGAGAAGGAATTTATAGCCTTGCTTGACTTTTCTGACCAGAAAAGCCTCACCAGGTCTCTCTTGGCTACCATGAACTTTTTCCATAAAGAAGCGCAGGCCTTCTCTCTCAAAACCGGCTTCCACTATGACAAAGCAACCGCAGAGAAGATGATGGAGTATGCTGAAGAAAACTTAAGACTATTCATTTAGCTGTGAATCATAGTTTTGTTAGTAGTCCAAGATAACTATTGTCAAAAAGAAAACCCTTTTATTCTAAAGAAAGGAATTGAACACGGGACTAATTTCTTAGGAAAAAAGATAAATCGCTTGGGGTTCATCGAACCCTGCATTGATTTCCTATTTTTCTACAGAAATTTTCGGCAAGCCGAAACGTCCCTTTGTATCTTATGAGTAACATTCAAAACATGTCCCTTGAGGACATCATGGGAGAGCGCTTTGGTCGCTATTCCAAATACATCATTCAGGAGCGGGCCTTGCCGGATATTCGCGATGGCTTGAAGCCTGTTCAGCGCCGTATTCTTTATTCCATGAACAAGGACGGCAACACCTTTGACAAGGGCTACCGTAAGTCTGCCAAGTCTGTCGGGAACATCATGGGGAATTTCCACCCCCACGGTGACAGCTCCATCTACGACGCCATGGTTCGCATGTCTCAGGACTGGAAAAACCGTGAGATTCTCGTTGAGATGCACGGAAACAATGGTTCCATGGATGGTGATCCACCGGCGGCTATGCGTTATACTGAGGCGCGGCTGTCTGAGATGGCTGGCTATCTTTTGCAGGATATCGAGAAAGATACCGTTCCTTTTGCTTGGAACTTTGACGATACCGAAAAGGAGCCAACTGTTCTGCCGGCTGCCTTTCCTAACCTCTTGGTTAATGGAGCAACTGGGATTTCCGCTGGTTATGCGACGGATATTCCACCTCATAATCTAGCCGAAGTCATTGACGCGGTCATCTATATGATTGACCATCCCTCTGCCAAGGTGGACAAACTCATGGAGTTTCTGCCTGGTCCAGACTTCCCGACAGGAGCCATTGTCCAAGGCCGTGATGAGATCAAGAAAGCCTATGAGACTGGAAAAGGTCGCGTCGTGGTGCGTTCCAGAACTGAGATTGAAAAGCTAAAGGGTGGTAAAGAGCAAATCGTCATCACCGAGATTCCTTACGAGATTAATAAAGCGGTCTTGGTCAAGAAAATCGACGATGTGCGGGTCAATAATAAGGTGGCTGGCATTGCTGAGGTGCGGGACGAATCCGACCGTGACGGTCTTCGCATTGCCATCGAGCTCAAGAAAGACGCCAATACCGAGCTAATTCTCAACTATCTTTTCAAGTACACTGATTTGCAAGTCAATTATAACTTCAACATGGTGGCTATTGACAATTTCACGCCGCGTCTGGTGGGGATTGTGCCAATCTTAACCAGTTATATTGCCCACCGCAAGGAGATTATTCTGGCTCGCAGCCGCTTTGACAAGGCTAAGGCTGAGAAACGGCTCCATATCGTGGAAGGATTGATTCGGGTTATTTCCATCTTGGACGAGGTGATTGCCCTGATTCGTGCTTCAGAAAACAAAGCAGACGCCAAGGAAAATCTGAAAGTCAGCTATGATTTCACCGAGGAGCAAGCTGAGGCTATCGTCACTCTCCAACTCTACCGTTTGACAAATACAGACGTAGTGGTTCTGGAAGAGGAAGAAGCAGAGCTCCGCGAGAAGATTGCCATGTTGGCAGCCATTATCGGCGATGAGCGCACCATGTATAATCTTATGAAGCGTGAGCTCCGCGATGTCAAGAAGAAGTTTGGCAATCCGCGTCTCAGTGAGCTGCAGGATACGGCAAACGCCATCGAGATTGATACAGCTAGTCTGATTGTTGAGGAAGAGACTTATGTCAGCGTGACACGTTCTGGTTATATCAAGCGGACCAGTCCGCGTTCTTTCTCTGCTTCGACCCTAGAGGAGATGGGCAAGCGTGACGATGACCGACTGATTTTCGTCAGCCCAGCCAAGACGACCCAGCATTTATTGATTTCACCAGTCTGGGAAATGTTATTTATCGGCCTGTTCATGAGCTGTCAGATATCCGCTGGAAAGAAATCGGAGAACACCTTAGCCAGACCATCAGCAACTTTGATACCAAAGAAGAGGTTATCTATACAGAATTGCTGGACAGCTTTGAGGAAGGCACTTACTTTGCAGCGACCAAGCTGGGTCAAATCAAGCGTGTAGAGCGAAAGGAATTCAGTCCTTGGCGGACCTACAAGTCCAAGTCGCTCAAGTTTGCCAAGCTGAAAAATGAAGACGACCAGGTTATTGCTTTGGCACCGATTAAACTGGATGATGTTATGCTCGTGACTAGGAATGGCTATGCTCTGCGCTTCAATATTGAGGAAGTTCCTGTCATCGGAGCTAAGGCAGCTGGGGTTAAAGCCATCAATCTCAAGAAGGACGATGTCCTAGCTGCAGCTTTTATCGTCAATACTGATTCGCTTTACCTCCTGACTCAGCGCGGTTCGCTCAAGCGTATGGCGGTCGCAGATATTCCTGTTACTAGTCGAGCAAATCGCGGTCTCCAAGTCTTGAGAGAGCTTAAGACCAAGCCACATCGTGTCTTTGCAGCTGGACCAGTCTTTGGCGAAGCAATGGACTTTGACCTCTTCACAACAGAAGCAGAAACCAGTGAGGAGCAGATTTTGCAGGTGCTTTCTAATAAAGGTACTGTCTATGACGTTAACCTAGCAGATCTCGGCTTATCTGAGCGCACTAGCAACGGCAGCTTCATTTCTGATACCATTTCAGACGAAGAAGTCTTCTCAGCTTATATCAAGTAATCAACAAGCCAGTTCGCATGAACTGGTTTTTTTAAAAACAAATTTTCAGAAAATTGAAAATAATGATTGAATTTTTCAGAAAAAGGTGTACAATAGGGAGTATCTATAAATTGAAAGATAAGGAAAAGAGGAAAAAGACTATGACAGTAGATCTTGATTGGGAAAATCTTGGCTTTTCATATATGAAATTGCCCTATCGCTATGTCGCTTATTATCGGAATGGTCAGTGGGAGGAAGGCAAGCTGACAGAAGATGCGACCTGCATATTTCTGAGTCTTCACCAAGTCTTCACTATGGCCAGCAGGCTTTTGAAGGTCTAAAGGCTTATCGGACTAAGGACGGCAGTGTCCAGCTTTTCCGTCCAGATGAGAATGCTAAGCGCCTTCAACGCACTTGCGATCGTCTCTTGATGCCACAAGTTCCGACAGAAATGTTTGTAGAAGCTTGTAAAGCAGTTGTACGTACAAATGAAGAATACGTCCCACCATATGGAACAGGGGGAACTCTCTACCTTCGTCCCCTTTTGATTGGTATCGGAGATATCATCGGTGTAAAACCAGCAGAGGAGTACATTTTTACGATTTTTGCTATGCCAGTTGGAAACTACTTCAAGGGTGGCTTGGTTCCAACCAACTTCTTGATCCAAGATGAATATGACCGTGCAGCTCCACATGGTACGGGTGCTGCTAAGGTGGGTGGTAACTACGCAGCTAGTCTCCTACCAGGTAAGATGGCTAAGTCTCGCAACTTCTCTGATGTTATCTACCTAGATCCGTCAACTCATACCAAAATTGAAGAAGTCGGATCAGCCAACTTCTTTGGAATTACAGCAAACAATGAATTTGTGACTCCGCTTAGCCCGTCCATTCTGCCGTCCATTACCAAATATTCTTTACTTTACTTGGCAGAACACCGCTTGGGCATGACTCCGGTTGAAGGTGATGTTCCGATTGATAACTTAGATCGCTTTGTCGAAGCAGGAGCTTGTGGTACGGCAGCAGTTATCTCACCAATTGGAGGAATCCAGCACGGTGATGATTTCCATGTGTTCTATAGCGAGACAGAAGTCGGTCCAGTGACTCGCAGACTCTACGATGAGCTGACTGGTATCCAATTTGGTGATGTGGAAGCCCCAGAAGGTTGGATTGTAAAAGTAGACGAATAACTTTAAGAGCCCTTTGAGGCTCTTTTTATTGAGGAAATCACTTGCCAGCTTTGCTATTTTTGTGTAAAATAGAAACTTGAAAGAGGTAGAAGAATGAGTAAAAAAGATAAAAAAATTGAGATTCAGATTGCGGATAGTAAGGTGACACTTGGTGCGGATCAATTTGATGGCTACACACTTTCTATTGGGAAAAAAGTCATTGGCGAGATTGCCGAGTTTGACGGTCAGTTTGCTATTATCAAGAATGGAAATGTTGAAAGTTTATATAAAAAGCTTGAAAAAGCGGTGGAAACTTTGATTGAAACCTACAATTTAGGAAAATAAGGGCTTGCGCTTTTATTAGATTAATGATATAATTGATATCGTTGATTGTCGGAGAGATAGCGAAGAGGCTAAACGCGGCGGACTGTAAATCCGCTCCTTCGGGTTCGGGGGTTCGAATCCCTCTCTCTCCATTTCATCATTGGGGTATAGCCAAGCGGTAAGGCAAGGGACTTTGACTCCCTCATGCGTTGGTTCGAATCCAGCTACCCCAGTTCTTAGGTAATATATCAGATAAAGGATAAAATATCGTCGGATATTTTATTTCTTTATAGGGTGGAAAACGGTAAAGATAAATCAATGTCGTTTGCGGGTGCTTAGGAAAATAATTATAAGTATGTCAAGTAGTATACTTGATTGTTGGAGGATTTTTTTAGATGAATGAATTTGAAGATTTGCTAAACAGTGTTAGCCAAGTCGAGCCAGGTGATGTCGTTACTGCTGAAGTATTGACAGTGGATGCTAACCAAGCTAATGTTGCCATTGCTGGTACTGGTGTTGAAGGGGTTTTGACTCTGCGTGAGTTGACAAATGATCGTGATGCTGACATCAATGACTTTGTAAAACCAGGTGACACACTTGAATTGCTTGTTCTTCGTCAAGTAGTAGGTAAAGATACAGATACAGTTACTTACCTAGTATCTAAAACGTTTAGAAGCTCGCAAAGCATGGGACAAATTGGTTGGTCGTGAAGAAGAAGTTGTTACTGTTAAGGGCACTCGTGCTGTTAAAGGTGGACTTTCTGTTGAGTTTGAAGGACTTCGTGGATTTATTCCAGCTTCAATGCTCGATACTCGTTTCGTTCGCAACACTGAACGTTTTGTAGGTCAAGAATTTGATGCTAAGATCAAAGAAGTAGATCCAAAAGAAAACCGCTTCATCCTTTCACGTCGTGAAGTTGTAGAAGCAGAAGCTGCAGCAGCGCGTGCAGAAGTATTTGGTAAATTGAATGTTGGTGATGTTGTGACTGGTAAAGTTGCGCGCATCACAAGCTTCGGTGCTTTCATTGACCTTGGTGGTGTTGATGGTTTGGTTCACTTGACTGAACTTTCTCATGAGCGCAACGTTTCACCAAAATCTGTTGTTTCAGTTGGTGACGAAATCGAAGTGAAAGTTCTTGATTTGAACGAAGAAGAAGGCCGCGTGTCTCTTTCACTTAAAGCTACAACTCCTGGACCATGGGATGGTGTTGAACAAAAACTTGCTGCTGGCGATGTAGTTGAAGGTACAGTAAAACGTTTGACTGACTTCGGTGCTTTCGTTGAAGTATTGCCAGGTATCGACGGATTGGTTCACATCTCACAAATTTCACACAAACGTGTTGAAAATCCAAAAGATGCTCTTAAAGTTGGTCAAGAAGTAACTGTTAAAGTTCTTGAAGTGAATGCTGCTGCTGAGCGTGTATCACTTTCTATCAAGGCTCTTGAAGAGCGTCCAGCTCAAGAAGAAGGCCAAAAAGAAGAAACGTCAATCTCGTCCACGTCGTCCACGTCGTCAAGAAAAACGTGACTTCGAGCTTCCAGAAACTCAAACTGGTTTCTCAATGGCTGATCTTTTCGGTGATATCGAATTGTAATTTACTTAAGAAGAGGCTGAGTTTCTCAGCTTCTTTTTTCGTCTTTTCAAGTGGGACTTTGTATCCGAGTCATTTATTGCGATACTTGCTCTTTATGCATATTCAGTTTTATTTAAGCGAAAGATGCTAGACTAAATCTCTCGTGCATTCTATGAGAAAGGAGGCTGCCGTGAAGTTTATTTTCAATTCTATTAGATTCATAGTTCGCTTGGTTTGGCGGCTCATCTGGGGGCTTATTTGGTCTGTGGCACTCAGTTTCCTTGTTCTTGTAGGTGTTTTTTATTTTACTACTTCGACAGAGACGGGGGCTGAGGGATTATCGCAGGCTCTTCGAACTACTGTTACTCAAGTGGATCAATTCTTAACGCATCAAGGACTTTCCACTGGTTTTCAGACTAATGAGGGAATGCAGTCCCATCAGCTGACAGATGAGCATGCAACAACAGGGGCTCGTTGGGATCAGCCAAGCGCCACAATTTATATCGATACAAATAATGAAACCTTCCGTTCAGCCTATAAGGAGGCCATTGATTCTTGGAATCAAACAGGTACCTTCACCTTTCAAATCATCAATGACAAAGACAAGGCGGACATTGTTGCGACAGAGATGAACGATGGCAACGTCAGTGCAGCTGGTGAAGCTGAGTCGCAGACCAATCTCCTAACCAAGCGGTTTACCCATGTCACGGTTCGCCTCAATAGTTACTACCTGCTGGATAGTCGCTATGCTTATTCTCATGAGCGAATTGTCAATACAGCAGCGCACGAATTGGGCCATGCTATCGGATTAGACCATAATGAGGAGGAATCAGTGATGCAGTCGGCAGGCTCATTTTATAGTATTCAGCCGATAGATATCCAGGCTGTAAAAGACTTGTATCAATCATAAAGGTATGCTAAAATCGATTTAATATTATTAGACGCTTCCCAGAGCAAGTTTTCCTCTTTCTTTTTAACTCAGGCATTTTTGCTTGGCTGTGGAAAAGCGGAAGCGACATTGCTAACCAGCTAGGTGTGACATCAGCTTGGGAAACTCATGTTCCAGCGCCTATTCAGGCCTTTTTTGGAGAGAATGTTGAGACCGTTCAAGGATTTTTCCAGCATTCAGCCATTATGTGGCTGATTGGTTCCATGATCATTCTTTGGATTGTTCGGTTTGTCAAGGGGATGATAAAATTTGTTATCTTTGCGGTTCTGATTCTGCTAGGAATTTATCTGATTTTGCAGAATCAATCTATTCTCAATAGTTTTATGTAAGGCAGCCAGATATGGTTGTCTTTTTTTACGGAGCTGAGTTTGCTTTCCATTGAATTCTGATGGCTCTGTACTTGGAAATCTGCTATAATGGTCTTATGATTATTTTACAAGCAAACAAGATTGAACGCTCTTTTGCAGGGGAGCTACTTTTTGATAATATCAACTTGCAGGTGGATGAGAGTGACCGGATTGCACTGGTCGGTAAACGGAGCTGGGAAGTCAACCCTGCTCAAGATTTTAGTGGGCGAGGAAGAGCCGACTTCTGGTCAAATCAATAAAAAACGAGACTTATCCCTGTCCTATCTGGCTCAGGACAGCCGCTTTGAGTCGGAGAATACTATCTACGACGAGATGCTGCTGGTCTTTGATAGCCTGCGCCAGCAGGAGAAGCGCTTGCGGCAAATGGAGCTCCAAATGGGAGAGTTGTCAGGAGAAGAGCTGACGGCTCTCATGACCCAGTATGACCAGCTGTCAGAGGACTTTCGCCAGAAAGGTGGTTTTACCTATGAGGCCGATATTAGAGCGATTTTGAATGGTTTCAAGTTTGACCAGTCCATGTGGCAGATGAAGATTTCTGAGTTGTCGGGCGGGCAGAATACTCGTCTGGCTCTGGCTAAGATGCTTTTGGAGAAGCCAGAACTGCTAGTCTTAGACGAGCCGACCAACCATTTGGATATCGAGACCATCGCCTGGCTGGAAAATTATTTGGTAAATTATAAAGGCGCCCTCATCATCGTCAGCCACGACCGCTATTTCCTAGACAAGGTTGCGACCATCACGCTGGACTTGACCAAGCATTCCTTGGATCGCTATGTGGGCAATTACTCTAGCTTTGTGGTCCAAAAGGAGCAGAAGCTGGCCACTGAAGCCAAGAACTACGAAAAGCAACAGAAAGAAATCGCTGCGCTGGAGGACTTTGTCAATCGCAATCTGGTTCGGGCTTCTACAACCAAGCGGGCTCAGTCCCGTCGTAAGCAGCTGGAAAAGATGGAGCGTTTGGACAGGCCGGAGACCGGCAGTCGCTCGGCTAATATGACCTTCAAATCCGATAAGGTTTCGGGCAATGTTGTGCTGACCTTGGAAGACGCAGCCATTGGCTATGGCGAGGAAGTCCTGTCGGAGCCGATTAACCTTGACATTCGCAAGTTTAATGCGGTAGCTATTGTCGGGCCAAATGGGATTGGAAAGACGACCTTGATTAAATCACTAATCGGTCAAGTGCCCTTCATCAGAGGCAAGGAGCAGCTGGGGGCTAATGTGGAAGTGGGCTACTATGACCAAACTCAGAGTAAACTGACTGCCAGCAATACGGTACTTGATGAGCTATGGAATGACTTCAAGCTGACGCCAGAGGTCGAGATTCGCAATCGCTTAGGAGCTTTCCTCTTCTCGGGAGACGATGTCAAGAAGTCTGTCGGCATGCTATCGGGTGGAGAGCGGGCGCGGCTACTCTTAGCCAAGCTGTCAATGGAAAACAACAACTTCCTCATCCTAGACGAGCCGACCAACCACCTGGACATTGACAGCAAGGAAGTACTGGAAAATGCCCTAATTGACTTTGACGGCACCCTGCTCTTTGTCAGCCATGACCGTTACTTTATCAATCGCGTGGCCACTCAGATTATCGAGCTCTCTGAGACAGGCTCTACCCTTTATCTGGGTGATTATGACTACTATCTGGAGAAAAAGGCAGAGCAGGAAGCCTTGCGTGAGGAGTCGGAGCAGGCCAGTCCTGAAAAGCCAGCACCTGTCAATGACTATCAGCTCCAAAAGGAAAACCAGAAAGAACAGCGCCGGCTGGCCCGCCGCCTAGAGCAATTGGAAGCGCAAATCGAGAACTTGGACAGCCAGATCAGTCAGCTTCAGAAGGCTATGGGGGCTACCAACGACGCCGACGAACTCATGGAGAGCCAGCAGCAAATCGACCAGTTGACCGTCGCCCAAGAAGAAGCCATGCTAGAATGGGAAGAACTAGCGGAGAAGGTGTAGGAGTGTGTAGTTTCCGTTAGAAATGAGCTCCCCAGAGCTTAGAATGCTTAATTCACATGTGAAATCAGTCCCAAAAGAGCAAACATCGAATGTTTATATGTCAAATCTCTCGTTTTTGTAGAAAAGAATCTGATTTTTCCTGAAGACTCATCTCGCCTAGAGTAAGTTTTAAACTTACTCATGCGTGCTGAGTCCTTTTTAGGAGATGCTGTTAAGGCTGTCTCGAGCGGGTAGAAATCTATGACATCTGGGTTTGGAGATTAAAAATGAAAAAGAAATCGATTTTTAAGGCTAGTTTTGAAGAGAGTTTGAATCTGGAAGATGATGGTTTTTTACAGTATCTATTGGAGGAACAAAGTAAAAAAGTGTCTAAACCTCCAAGAAATGTATTTTACTATTTTAAAAATGCTCTTTTTATATTGTATATTGACACTCATTTTTCCGATTAGCTTCAACTTCTTATTATTGGCTTTTTCAACAATGCTTTATAGTAGTGACCCCAAAGATTTAGCCTTACCCATTTCTAATCATAATTTTTTAACGGCTCATGTTTATGTAATCGGGTTATTTATATGGTTTCTCTTCGTTCTAATTGGTAAATTTATCAAACCTTTTTTTATCCGTCCATATAGGACTCATTTTCATGTCATAACGTTTTTGATTTGGTTTGTTATAGAGTTCGATCTCGCTGCTCTTGGTTTAGTATTGCCTTTTCTAACCATTTTAGAAATTTTTGCTCTTGTTTGTGTTCTTTTAGCTTTAATTTATTGGATGTTAAGGATAGAACTTAAAAGTTTGAAAAAACGAATGTATGGAGAAAATCAGTCCGCCACCTTACTTGATAAAATTGCTAGAGGCCTTGCTATTTATGGAGCAGGTATATTGGGCTTGGCTGTGATTGTTAATTCTATTTTCAAAGCTTTTTCTATTAGTTTTTCCCCTTCCGTAACTGTTTTTGGTCTCTTCATATGTTGGATTTTGTTAAACATTGGTTTAATTGCAATGCTTATTTTTATGGAATTTCCTTATTTCCTTTATGCTTACTATAAATGGAAATATCCTGAAAAGTACCGCGAGTGGGAAGGGAAAACTGTAGAAGAGTGGTATGGAAGAAAATATTTAAAAAAACACAAAGAGTTATCAAAATAGGATTTTAGTGAAAAGTATGAAGAAATCAATTTTTAAAGCCAAATTTGAAGAAAGCCTCAATTTAGAAGATGATGGGTTTTTACAGTATCAGAAACAAGAATACTATAATAAACTTGGAAAAGCCTTTAAGCGAGGGAAACCTTCCTTTTGGTTTGGTATTAAAACTTTTATTCTTAGTCTGTTGTTTCCGATAGGTATAAATTTCATGCTCCTTGCTGTTACCCTATCATTACAAAATTCTGATCCTAAAGATTTAAGGTTACCAGTTTCTCAGTATCCTTTGCTAACAGTCGAGCTTTATTTAATTTGCTTGTTAATTTGGTTGTTATTGGTATTAATGGGTAAATTCTTTAAACGGACGTTTATTCTCCCTTATCGTTATCGATTTCATATTATAACTTTTATAATATGGTTTGCGTTTGAATTTAATTTGCTTGCAATAACTCTCTCTTTACCTATATTATCAATATGGGGGATCTTAGTATTTTTTGGACTTCTAGCATTCTTGGCTTATGTAATGCTAAGAACGGAGCTTAGAAGTTTGAAAAAACTAATTTATGGAGAAGTTAAGGCACCTACCTTACAAGATAAAATTGCTAAGGTCATTGCTATTTATGGAGCAGGTCTATTGGGCTTAGCCGTGATTATTAATTATATATTAAAAGGCTTTTCTATTAATTTTTCCTCTTCCGTAACTGGTTTTGGCCTCTTTATATGTTGGATTCTGTTAAATATTGCTTTAATCGCCATGATTGTATTTATGGAGTTTCCTTACTTTCTAGAAGGCTATTATAAATGGAAGTATCCCGAAGAATACCGCGACTGGGAAGGGAAAACCGTGGAAGAATGGTATGGGAAGAGGTACTTGAAAAAAAAGCACTCAGAATTAGTAGAAAAAGAGGATTGGAAATTAAACTTATGACAAAAAAAGTCACTATTTAAAGCCA
>BNJU01004128.1_pt1 | contig 65430 bp, 57 predicted proteins | sample 8539281 | NCBI WGS metagenome assembly BNJU01 (sample SAMD00202456, study PRJDB9452) | human saliva metagenome | isolation source: human saliva | place: Japan
TTCACCGGTTGGGTAACGGCCTGAAAGCATGCGAGTAAGGAAGAAGAATTTGCCCAAGTTCCGGCAGCTGCTGAGAAAATCCGTCAAGATTCTGATGTGTCTTAGTGGTTATCGGGATCAGGGGTTTCATACCCCGCGCATCGTGTCTGCCATCGAGTTCTTGAACGATTAGCTTCTATAATGAAAGCTGGCCGTAAGGATGCGCAAGTAGTCTTTGCTGGTGCCAGCATTTCTTCTACTTGCAGCACGTAGACTTGATTGGCGACCGTGATTTCTCGATCAGCGTGTATTTCTAAATCCAGGGACCACTACTGACGGCCGTTGGTTTCCGTGTCCTCAAAGGAAAGAAATTGATTGCTAATATATGGTAAGGAAAAGCCATCAAACGTATCTACGCAACCACTGATGCTAAGCGTGGGGCCCTCAAGGCAGAAGCTGACCAAGAAGGTTACCAAACTTTCGTTATCCAGATACAGTCGGCGGACGTTTCACTGTCTTAACACCAGTTGGTCTTTTGTAATCGCTGTTGCAGGTGGCGACATTCAAACAATGATACAAGGGCAGCAGCTGCTATGGCCGAATACAGCCAAGCAGGGTTGGCAAGCAACCAAGCTTGCCAATATGCGGCGATTCGTAACTACTCTATCGTAAGGTAAAGTAACAGAGCTCTTGGTTAACTACGAGACCGGGTATGGCCTTCTTCAACAGAATGGTGGAAGCAACTCTTCGGTGAATCAGAGAGAGAAAACTTCAAGGGCATCTACCATCAAGTACTAACTTCTCTACTGAGCTTACACTCCTTGGTCAATACATCCAAAGAAGGCCATCGCAACATCTTCGAGACGTTTGTCAAGGTTGAGACTCTCTCGCCATGACGTGGTCATTCCAGAACGAAAAGTTGATACCGATGGTTTAGGTTACTTACAAAGGTCAAACCGTTGACTTCGTTAACACCAAAAGCCTTCCAAAAGGGACACTCTTGGCTCACATCGATATTGCAGTACCCTAACTTAGTCGTAACATTCAGCTATGAACACCTACAAGCAGGTTGTAGTATACTTCTTCGAAATCATGTAGCTATTTCTGGTTACCCTCAATGGGGTTAAACCCATTCGACCAACCAGGGTGGAAGCCTACAAGAAGAATATGTTTGCCCTCTTAGGCAAAGCCGGAGGTTTGAACTTAGCTGCAAATTTGAACAGCCCGCTTATAGCTTTCTACTATATAATAGGCAGAATCAAGCAGGGATCAGATGGACTTCCTAGCTTGTCTTATTTCTGCCACTATATCTTCACATGGCCAAGAGGGCCGAAAGAGCCTTAAACACAAGTTCTCAAATAGGCCAAAAAGATGAGTGGTTGACAGTCATAAGTGGACCATGGTATATTACTAGAGTCCTTACGACAGCGACAGCTGAAAAAGCTGCTGATCAATCCCCAAAAAGGGCTTGACCTGAAGCGGTTGTAATGATATTATAAGTGAGTCTGAGAGCTAGCGAACATTCATAAAAGAAAGTTCAAAAAGAGCTAAAAGAGTGTTTGACAAGCATAGCCGAGACTGATATGATATATGAGTTGCTACCAGCAACAAGCACTGACCAAAACTTGAAAAACTTCTGAAAAGTTGTTGACGGGAAGTAAAAGCGTGCTAATATATAAAGTTGTCACGTGGTGACGACGAGCACATTGAAAACAAACAAAAGACACACCAAGAATGTGAGGTCATCAGAGTAAAACTTGATGAACAACCAACAATTCGGCGACGACAAACTGGGTAAAAACAAAGCTAGTAAGAAATAGGTCAAAGTAGACTTATGAAATCATGGAGTTTGATCCTGGCTCAGGACGAACGTGGCGGCGTAGCCTAATACATGCAAGTCAGACGAACCGCGACCGAGTGCTTGCACTAAGTCAAGGTGGTGGCATGAGTGGAAGTAACACGTGGTAACCTACCTCATAGTGGGGACAGACGGTCCGGAAACGACTGCTAATACACACATGGGACATGGGATCACATGATTCCACCAGGAGGAAGGTGAAACAAGCTATCGCTAGAAGATGGACCCACGCAGTGCGTTAGCTACTGGTTAGTAGGGTAACGGCCTGCCAAGGCGATGATCATAGCCGACCTGAGAGGGTGATCGGCCACATTGGGACTGAGACACGGCCCAAACTCCTACGGGAGGCAGCAGTAGGGAATCTTCCGCAATGGACGCAAGTCTGACGGAGCAACGCCGCGTGAGTGAAGAAGGTCTTCGGATCGTAAAAGCTCTGTTGTTAGGAAGAACAGCATAGGTAACTGTTATGCGTGTGACGGTGTCTAACCGAAAAGCCACGGCTAACTACGTGCCAGCAGCCGCGTGTAGCCGTAGGTGGCGAGCGTTGTCGGGTTTATTGGGCGTAGAGGGAGTGTAGGCGGTCTTTTAGGTCTGATGTGACCCACGGCTCAACCGTGGAGGGTCATTGAAACTGGGAGACGAGTGCAGAAGAGGAGAGCGGAATTCCATGTGTAGCGGTGAAATGCGTAGATATATGGAGGAACACCAGTGGCGAAGGCGGCTCTCTGGTCTGTAACTGACGCTGAGGCTCGAAAGCGTGGGGAGCAAACAAGTTAGATACCTGGTGAGTCCACGCCCGTAAACGATGAGTGCTAAGTGTTGGAGGGTTCCACGCACTTCAGTGCACGGGTTAACGCAATAAGCACTCCGCCTGGGAGAGTACGGCCGCAGGCTGAAACTCAAAAATTGACGGGGACCACACAAGCGGTGGAGCATGTGGTTTAATTCGAGCAACGCAGAGAACACCGAGTCTTGACTATCCGTCGAGCCGCTCTAGAGATGAGGTTTTCTTCGGAACGTCGGTGACAGGTGGTGCATGGTTGTCGTCAGCTCATGTCGTGAGATGTTGGGTTAAGTCCCGCAGAGCGCAGCCCCTATAACTAGTTGCCAGCATTGAGATGGGGACTCTAGTTGAGACTGCCGGTGACAAACCGGAGGAAGGTGGGGATGACGTCAAATCATCATGCCCCTTATGACCTGGGCTACGCATGCTACAATGGATGGTACAACGAGCAGCGAACTCGCGAGGGTAAGCGAATCTCTAAAGCCATTCTCAGTTCGGATTGTGAGTCTGCAACTCGACTACATGAAGCCGGAATCGCTGGTAATCGCGGATCAGCACGCCGCGGTGAATACGTTCAGGTCTTGTACACCACGCCCGTCACACCACGAGGTTTGTAACACGAAGCCGGTGGCCTAACCTTTGAGGAGGAGCCGTCGAAGGTGGGATAGATGATTGAGGTGAAGTCGTAGCTAAAGGTAGCAAAGCATCGGAAGGTGCGGCTGGATCACCTCCTTTCTGGGGTAACGGAACCTCATCAGAGCTTGCGTCTTTGTTTTAGTTTGAGTGTGCTAACACTCAAAGCTTGACACGATGAAAACTGAATAACCAAACAAACCGTTTTATCATCCGACAGGATGGATGGTAAAGCTACGGTATTTTCTAAAATAATGAACCGAGAATTGACCGAGTCTGTAGAGATTACAGGTAAGATAGCGAAAGTATCATGCATCAAGTATGATCGTGGTTGAAAAACAAAGGGCGCACGGTGAATGCCTTGGCACTAAGGAGCCGAAGAAGGACGTGACGAACGACGAAATGCTTTGGGGGAGCTGTAAGTGAGCTAAGATCCAGAGATATCCGAATGGGGGAACCCGGCTAGCGTAATGGCTAGTCACACCTGAGGGTGAGGTAGACGCAGAGAACTGAAACATCTAAGTACCTGCAGGAAGAGAAAGAAAAATCGATTCCCTGGTGGCGGCAGGCAGACAGGAAGAGCCCAAACAGTGTGCATGCACACTGGGGTTGTAGAGACTCTAACGTGGACTCAAATGAGTTGAGTAGAAGCTGGTGGGAAACAGCGCCAAAGAGATTGAGAGCCCCGTATGCGAAAAGCTTGGTTGTACCTAAGAGTATCCTGAGTACGGCGGAACAGTAGAATTCCGTCCGGAATCCTCAGGACCATCTGGCGAGGCTAAATACTCCCTAGTGACCGATAGTGAACCAGTACCGTGAGGGAAAGGTGAAAAGCACCCCGGGAGGGGAGTGAAAGAGTACCTGAAACCGTGTGCTTACAAGTAGTCAGAGCCCGTTAAGGGGTGATGGCGTACCTTTTGTAGAATGGACCGGCGGTGACGATGGTTGGCGAGGTTAAGTTGAAGAAACGGAGCCATGCGCAGCTGAGTCTGAATAGGGCGAAAGTCAGGTGTCGTCGACCCGGAAGCAAGTGACCTACCCATGTGCAGGTTGAAGGTGCGGTAAGACGCACTGGAGAGACCGAATCAGGACACGTTGAAAAGTGTTTGGATGACGTGTGGGTGGCGGAGAAATTTCAATCGAACTTGGAGATAGCTGGTTCTCCGAAATAGCTTTGAGGGCTAGCCTCAGAGTAAAGTCATGGAGGTGAAGGCACTGTTTGGACTAGGGGCTCACGCTGCAGATCAGATAAACTCCGAATGCCAAGGACTCATCTCTGGGAGTCAGACTGCGAGTGATAAGATCCCGTAGTCGAAAAGGGAAACAGCCCAGACCACCAGCTAAAGGTCCCAAAGTAACTGTTAAGTGGAAAAAGGATGTGGAGTTGCATGAGACAACTAGGATGTTGGCTTAGCAGCCACCATTCAAAGAGTGCGTAATAGCTCACTAGTCGAGTGACTCCGCGCCGAAAAATGTACCGGGGCTAAACAGTACACCGAAGCTGTGGATTCAATTTTTAAATTGAGTGGTAGGAGAGCGTTCTAAGGGCGGTGAAGGCATACCGAAAGGAGTGTTGGAGCGCTTAGAAGTGAGAATGCCGGTACTGAGTGGCGAAAGACGGGTGAGAATCCCGTCCACCGATAGACTAAGGTTTCCTGAGGAGCTCGTCCGCCCAGGGGTTAGTCAGGGACCTAAGCCGAGGCCGACAGGCGTAGGCGATGGACAACAGGTAGAGATTCCTATGCTAGTAACAATGTTTGAGCGATGGAGGGACGCAGGAGGCGACGCCACGCAGACGGATGGAAGTGTCTGTAGAAGCACGAAGTGGTGGTATGAGTCAAATGCTTATACCTATAACCGTGACGTGTGACCTGGAGCGAACTTTAAGTAGCGAAGGTGGCTAATCAAACTGCCGAGAAAAGCATCTAGTGAGTTGTTAACAACCCGTACCGCAAACCGACACAGGTAGTCAAGTGGAGAACACTAAGGTGAGCGAGAGAACTCTCGTTAAGGAACTCGGCAAAATGACCCCGTAACTTCGGGAGAGGGGTGCTGACAGAGAGTGTCAGCCGCAGTGAATAGGCCCAGGCGACTGTTTATCAAAAACACAGGTCTCTGCAAAATCGAAAGATGACGTATAGGGGCTGACGCCTGCCCGGTGCTGGAAGGTTAAGAGGGTGCTTAGGAGAAATCGAAGGTACGAATTGAAGCCCCAGTAAACGGCGGCCGTAACTATAACGGTCCTAAGGTAGCGAAATTCCTTGTCGGGTAAGTTCCGACCCGCACGAAAGGCGTAACGATCTGGGCACTGTCTCAACGAGAGACTCGGTGAAATTATAGTACCTGTGAAGATGCAGGTTACCCGCGACAGGACGGAAAGACCCCATGGAGCTTTACTGTAGCTTGATATTGAGTGTTTGTATGGCATGTACAGGATAGGTAGGAGCTGAAGAAGTGTGGACGCCAGTCTACACGGAGCGCTGGTGGGATACTACCCGCGTGATGCGGACCCTCTAACCCACGTGTAACAGCACGGAGACAGTGTCAGGTGGGCAGTTTGACTCGGGCGGTCGCCTCCTAAAGGTAACGGAGGCGCCCAAAGGTTCCCCTCAGAATGGTTGAAATCATTCGTAGAGTGTAAAGGCAGAAGGAGCTTGACTGCGAGACCTACAAGTCGAGCAGGGACGAAAGTCAGGGCTTAGTGATCCGGTGGTACCGTGTGGAAGACCATCGCTCAACGGATAAAAAGCTACCCTCGATAACAGGCTTATCTCCCCAGAGTTCACATCGACGAGGGGAGGTTTGGCACCTCGATGTCGGCTCATCGCATCCTGGGGCTGAAGTCGGTCCCAAGGGTTGGGCTGTTCGCCCATTAAAGCGGTACGAGCTGGGTTCAGAACGTCGTGAGACAGTTCGGTCCCTATCCGTCGCGGGCGTAGGAAATTTGAGAAAGAGCTATCCTTAGTACGAGAGGACCGGGATGGACGCACCGCTGGTGTACCAGTTGTTCTGCCAAAGGGCATCGCTGGGTAGCTATGTGCGGGATGGATAAGCGCTGAAAAGCATCTAAGCGTGAAGCCAGCTCAAGATGAGTTTCCATTCTGAAGAAGTAAGACCCTGAGGACGATCAGGTAGATAGGGCTAGAAGTGGAAGTGGAGTGATCCATGGAGCGGACTAGTACTAATCGGTCGAGGTCTTAACCACAAGATTTGAGGTTAGGTTTGAGGTTATTCAGTTTTGAGGTGCAAGCACTCAATATAAGACAACACCCAAAGTGTGGTGATAATGGCAAGAAGGACACACCTGTCCCCATTCCGAACCAGCAGTTAAGCTTCTAGCGCCGATGGTAGTTGGACCTTTGGTCCTGTGAGAGATGAGTCGTTGCCATGCTGGGTGAGGTTGTCTTGATGGAGGTTTAGCTCAGCTGGGAGAGCATCTGCCTTACAAGCAGAGGGTCAGCGGTTCGATCCCGTTAACCTCCACCGTGAGTCGATAGCTCAGTTGGTAGAGCATCTGACTTTTTAATCAGAGGGTCACAGGTTCGAGGCCCTGTGACTCATTCTCTATTAAATGCGTCTTAGAGAATGAAAAAGCCAGACGGATGTGGCGGAATTGGCAGACGCACCAGATTTAGGATCTAGCGCCTTAGGGGCGTGGGGTTCAAGTCCCTTCATCCGCATTAACAACTTAATAGCCGGCTTAGCTCAGTTGGTAGAGCATCTGATTTGTAATCAGAGGGTCGAGGTTCAAGTCCTTTAGCCGGCACCACGCGGAAATAGTTCAGAGGTAGAACATCACCTGCCAAGGTGGGGTCGCGGGTTCGAATCCCGTTTTCCGCTTAGCCAACAATGGCCCTTGCCGGGGTGGCGGAATTGGCAGACGCACAGGACTTAAAATCCTGCGGGTAGTGATACCCGTACCGGTTCGACCCCGGTCCTCGGCATTCAAGCTTAGGCTTGGAAAACAACTGAATAGGCACCCATAGCTCAATTGGATAGAGTACTTGACTACGAATCAAGCGGTTGCAGGTTCGACTCCTGCTGGGTGTAATATATAAACGGGAAGTAGCTCAGCTGGTAGAGCACTTGGTTTTGGGACCAAGGGGTCGCAGGTTCGAATCCTGTCTTCCCGATTATATTATAATGGGGCCTTAGCTCAGCTGGGAGAGCGCCTGCTTTGCACGCAGGAGGTCAGCGGTTCGATCACGCTAGGCTCCATTTTATATATTGGCGGTGTGAGCTCAGCCCGGGCTAGAGCGTCCGGTTCATACCGGGAGGTCAGGGGTTCGATCCTTCGCCGCTATAGACATGGACCTTTAGCTCAGGTGGTTAGAGCAGGCAGCTCATAACCGCCCGGTCGTAGGTTCAGAGTCTACAAGGTCCATTCTCTTGCCAGTTTGGGCATATGGAGGATTACCCAAGTCCGGCTGAAGGAACGGTCTTGAAAAACCGTCAGGCGATGTAAAGCGTGCAAGGGTTCGAATCCTTATCCTCCTTTCCATTATCGCGGAGTGGAGAAGTTGGCATCTCGTCGGGCTCCCTATAACCCGAAGGTCGCAGGTTCGAGTCCTGCCTCCGCAATATTCGGGTGTGGTTTAGTGGTAAAACCACAGCCTTCCAAGCTGTTGTCGCGAGTTCGATTCTCGTCACCGCTTAACTTTTATATAATGAAGGGCCTATAGCTCAGACTGGTTAGAGCGCACCCTGATAAGGGTGAGGTCGATGGTTCGAGTCCATTTAGGCCCATTGCAATAAAAATATTAGAATGGTGGGGAAGTACTCAAGAGGCTGAAGAGGCGCCCCTGCTAAGGAGTGTAGGTCAGGTAAACCGGCGCGAGGTTCAAATCCTCCTTCTCCGTTCTTTTATTGCCTTAACCAAGCTGGTCCGTTGGTCAAGTGGTTAAGACACCGCCCTTTCACGGCGGTAACACGGGTTCGAATCCCGTACGGATCATTATCATATCTCGGAGGATTACCCAAGTCCGGCTGAAGGAACGGTCTTGAAAACCGTCAGGCGTAAAAAGCGTGCAAGGGTTCGAATCCCTTATCCTCCTTAATAAGATCATGCAGGGTGGAGAAGTTGGCATCTCGTCGGGCTCATAACTCGAAGGTCGCAGGTTCGAGTCCTGCCCCGCAATAGGTTCCGTGGTGTAGGGGTTAACATGCCTGCCTGTCACGCAGGAGATCGCGGGTTCAAATCCGTCGGGACTGCCATGCGGGTGTGTTTAGTGGTAAAACTACAGCTTCCCATGCTGTCGTCGCGAGTTCGATTCTCGTCACCGCTTCGCATACTAGAGCAGCATGAGCTGCTCTTTTTATGGTCTTGCCTCCATTCTTGCACATGAATGGATGATTCTATATAATAAGTATGTACAATAGTTTGAGACCTCCCTACAGCCTTGCTGTCAGGGGCTTTTCTATTTTAATGAACGGATACTCGATATCCGATACTAGGAGGTAGTTATGTTTCAGTCTTTGCTTGCTGAGATTAAGGGTACAAGAAACCCTCATTCTTAGCATCCTTTTATGTTTCTGGAAGTCATTTTTGAGATTTCCATTCCTTGTCATGGCCTGCTCTTGAGACAAGGGCGTGCAGATGGGGATATGCAGCAGGTGGCCCTTTATGGTGGCCTCCTGCTGGTCTGTGCCTTTTTATCCTCTTCATGGTATGCAGTCTGCCCGCTATGGAGCTTTTGCTTCGGCTGGCTTTGCCAAGAACTTACGTAAGGCCCTCTTCACCAAGGTGCAGTCCTTCTCCTTCGAGAATATTGACCGTTTCTCATCAGGTGGGCTGGTTACCCGTATGATGACCGACGTGACCAACGTTCAGAACTCCTACCAAATGATTATCCGGGTCGGCGTACGGGCACCGCAACTTGATTTTTGCCATTTGGGCGACCTTCCTCATTAATGGCCAAATGGCCATGATTTTTGTCTGGGTAGCTCTATTCTTAGGAGTGTACTAGCCCTCATTCTTGAGATTGTCTATCCACTCTTTCACCGGAGGTCTTCAAGGCTTACGACAACCTCAACAGTAGTATTCAAGAAACATCACCAATATGCGGGTGGTGAAGTCCTATGTTAAAGGAAGCCCAGGAGACCACTAAGTTTCAGGCTGCTTCTGGCAGAATCTATACCGCATGTTCATGAAGGCCATTAATGTCAGCGTCTTAAGCACGCCAGCTATGATGCTGTCCATGTATGCTTCCCTTCCTTATGATTTCTTGGATGGGGGCCCATCTCATTGTGGTCGGAAACATGACAACCGGGGAATTAACTTCTATGTTCTCCTACACCATGACCATTCTCATGTCCCTCATGATGCTCATGATGATCTTCGTCATGCTAGTCCTATCCATCGCCTCAGTTGAACGGATTAATGAAGTCCTCAAGACCCAGTCTACCATTGTCTCGCCTGAAAAGTAAGCTTGACTCAAGTGGCTGACGGCAGTATTGAATTCCAAGAGGTTAGCTTTGCCTATACTGATGAAAATGGCGACAAGGCCCATGTCTTAGAAGGCATTAACCTCAGCATTCAGTCTGGTGAGGTCATCGGGATTCTAGGAGGAACCGGGTCCGGTAAGTCCAGTCTAGTTCAGCTAATTCCACGACTCTGTGATGTCGGAAGCCGGTGCTGTCAAGGTTGGGGGACAGGATGTCCGCGACTACAACCTAGATAGCCTGCGCCGCCAAGTAGCCATGGTCTTGCAGACCAATGTGCTCTTTCGGGACTATAAGGAGAAATATGCGCTGGGGTAAGAAAGGATGCCACTGACGCCGAAATCGAAGCAGCTGCAAGCTCAGGCCCATGAATTTATCTCCGAGTTCAAGGATGGTTACAACACCATGATTGAACGGGGCGGGGCTAACGTGTCCGGCGGTCAGCGCCAACGGCTCTGTATTGCCCGGGCCTTGCTCATGAATCCTAAGATTCTGATTCTGGACGACTCCACCTCGGCCGTGGATACCAAGACCGACAGTCTGATCTCGTCAGGGCTTGGCTTCTAGTCTTAAGGAGACCACCAAGCTCATTATCGGTCAGCGGATTTTCGTCGATTCAAGAGGCCGACCGCATTGTGGTCTTGAACGACGGCAAAATCGATGCCATTGGCAATCATGAGCAGCTGCTGGCAAGCAATGCTATCTACCAAGAAGTCTATCAAATGCAAACCCAAGGAAAGGAGGCGGCCTCAGATGGAGAATAAGAAAAGACGTGGCGATTGGACTTCCATTGTCCGACTCTCAAATTCATGTGGCAGGACTACAAGTGGGTCCTCCTAGTCTCCGCTGTCCTGATTGTTGTATCAGCCCTAGTGACCGTTAACTTGACCAGTTCTATCCGCTCCTTGGTTGACAATTTCGTCCAACCCTATGTTGCAGACGGGCTCTAGTGACTTTCGGGCCTCTGCGTGACTTCTTGTTGGGCTTAGCCCTCTTCTGTTTAGTTAGGGGTCATGGCCAACTACGGCTTCTCCATTATGATGGCTACCATCTCAGGATGCCTTGCGTTCCCTACGTAATCAACTCTTTGAGCGCATGCAGAAGCTCGCCAGTTAAGTATTTTTGACACCCATCCTCATGGGGACATTATGTCCATCTACACCAACGATATCGACGCGCTGCGTCAGGCTATCGAAACAGTCTATTCCCCAGCTCTTCTCGTCTGCTATCACCATGATGAGTCACGATCTCCATGTTGGTAGTCAGTCCCTTGCTCTTCCTAGTGGTGGCAGCATGCGTGGCCATTATGGTCTGGGTCATCAAGACCGTTTCCAGCAAAGTCTGGTCGCTATTTTGGCGAGCAACAGAAGAATTTAGGGATTGAGAATGGCTTTATTGAAGAAATGATGTCTGGGCAGAAGGTCATCAAGGCCTTTGTCCATGAAGCAGCCCAGCATTGAAGCCTTCGACCAAATTAACGAGCAACTCTTCCAATCTTCCTACCTGGCCAACCGCTCTCTAACGTCCCTATGCCAATCTTAGGAACTTGGGTAACGTCTCCTTCGTCCTGACTTCCATTGCCGAGGGGCTTTATGGCCCTGAATGGCGTAGACGGCCTGACCATTAGAGGGACTTATGTCCTTCCAACTCAACCGTTCCTTTATCGGGCCGATTACCCAGGTCTCCCAACAGCTAACCTTTGTCCTCATGGCATCAGGCTGCAGACCGCATCTTTAATTTGCTAGATGAGGAGCCTGAAGTCAACCAAAGGAAGGTAAGCCTGGTTAATGTAGAAGAAGTCGACGGTAAGCTAGTTGTGACTGATCAGAAGACTAACCGCTCGGGCTTTGAGCATCCGCGTCCACAAAGGCCAATACGAGTTGGTGCACTTTGGTAGAGAATGTGGTCTTCAACAATGTGAGACTTCTCTATGATGGCAAGAAGCAGATTCTTTCGTGACATCAAGCTCTACGCTGATAGAGGGTCCAGAAGGTGGCCTTCGTCAGGGCAACTGGGGCAGGTAAGACGACTATTACTAACGATCAATCGCTTTTTACGATATCCAGTCAGGTTCTATTACCTATGACGGCATCGACGTCAAGCTGATTGACGAGGACTCCCTGCAAGTCTCTGGGCATCGTCTTGCAGGATACCCATCTCTTACCAGACCATTGCGGAAAAATATCGCCTACGGTCGAGGAAGACGCCAGTCGCGAGGAGATTCTGGAGGCGGCTCGCATCGCTAACGTCGATTCCTTCGTCAAGCACCTGGATCAGGGCTATGACACCTGCTGACGGACGACGGGCCGGCCTCTCAACGGCCAACGCCAGCTGATTGCCATTGCCCGTGCGGCACTTGGCTGACGCGCACGTCCTCATTCTGGACGAGGCCACCTCATCCATCGACTCGCGGACCGAGAAAAATGGTGCAAGAAGGCCTGGACCGCCTCATGTCCGGCCGCACCGTCTTCGTAATCGCCCACCGTCTGTCCACCATCGTCAATTCTGACGTCATCATGGTCTCGGACCACGGCCGCATTATCGAACGCGGCAGCCACGCCTCCCCATGCCGAGCGAGGCACCTACTACCGCCTCTATGCCGGCCTGCAAATCGACTAAAGCAGCAAGTAAGCCCGAGAACAGCTTCCCTGCTTTTGTGTGAAATGGACTGGGGAGCTTAAGCTAGAGCCAAACCGAGGAAGGCTGTGAGGCTAGTGGTCCCTTTGTCGAGTGGGGCACTAGCTGGGCCGAGCTGAAAAAGGGTCCCAAAACAGGGAAAACGCGAGCCAGTGGTCGACTTTGTCGGTGGACCACTAGCTGGGCCGGCAGCTCAGGAAAAGGCCTAAACTGAGGAAAAGCTGTGAGCCAGTGGCCACTTTGTCGAGTGGACCACTGGCTGGTCGGAAGGCAAGGAAAAGGGGTCAAACCGTGAAAGCTGAGGCCAGTGGCCCACTTTGTCAGTGGACCACTGGCTGGGTCGAAAAGCCAGGAAAAGAGGGTCGAAACCGGGTGAAAGCTGAGCCAGTAGTGCCCTGGTCAGGTGGACCACTGGCTAGGGTCGAAGGCTAGGAAGGGGTCAAAGCCAGGGTGAGGTCGAGGCCAGTGGCCCTTTGTCAGGTGGACCACTAGCTGGGTCAGGAACCTGGGAAAGGCGTCAAAACCAGGCAAAAGAGCAGGGCAATGGCTAGCCTAGCTAGCACAATATGCTAGCCTTAGCAACGATATTACTGCCACTTCCCCCAGGAATTTATCTTAAAGATGTAAATTTCTTAGAAGAAAATGTGTTGTAAAACCACAAAGGCTAGGGAGATGTTATAATAGGGCAAGAAGCTTTGCGAGGAGGTGACGGTATGTCACATGAGGAAAATATACGGCGACTACAGGGGCTACCTAGCGCCGATAATCGCAAGACTTGATTAGCAAACTGGAAGACATAATAAGGAGAACAAGGCCGCCACAGGGCTTCAAGCTCTATGAGCACCTGATATACCGGGTCAGGCTGAGGACTCCATGCGAGACAAGTGCCTGCCAAAAGGCCTGGAGCAGACGCCCGCAGTCAGCCCTTAAGGTCATTCGCGATGCTATTGGCGTCCGAATTGTCACGGGCTTTGTCGAAGATATCTATAAGCTAGTCGACCGCCTGCGCCAGGAAGCCGGCTATAAGGTGGTGGAGGAGAAGGACTACATCAGCCAGGGTCAAGCCCAATGGCTACTCGCTCCTACCATGTCATTTTTAGAGGTGGAGACCGACTATCCGGATTGTCAGGGCGAGACGCCGGGGCGTTATTATATCGAGGTTCAGCTCAGAACCATCGCCATGGATTCCTGGGCCAGCCTGGAGCATCAGATGAAATACAAGCATGATATTGCCAATCCGGAGCGCATCAGTCGCGAGCTCAAACGCTGTGCCGACGAGCTGGCCTCCTGCGTTGACCATGCAGACCATTCGACACTTAATCCAAGGGTGAGGTCCATGCGGATCCTGCTGGCTGAAGATGAACAGCAATTGGCTCGGGTCGATGACGGCCTTAGCCGCATGAAGGTTATCAGGTAGACTGGGCCAAGGACGGCCAGCAAGCGGTCCAACTGGCCCAGCAGACGGTCTATGACCTCATGATTCTGGACATTATGATGCCAGTAAAGGACGGCATTGAAGCCCTCAAGGAAATTCGGGCCAGTGGCCACACGCAATCACGTCATTATGCTGACGGCCATGGCGAAGTCGACGACCGGTGACCGGCCTGGATGCCGGAGCCGACGACTACCTGACCAAGCCCTTTTTCACTCAAAGAACTCCTAGCCCGCCTGAGGTCATGTCTCGCCGGGTGGATCACTATGAGGCGCTGCAACTGGCCCTAGGCAACACCCAACTCAAGCTAGAAGAAATGGAAGTGTCGGCCAACAACGCCATTCGTCTGGCCGGCAAAGAAGCCAAACTCCTGGCCCTGCTCATGAAGAACCCAGGCAAGGCCCTGTCCCAAACCTATATCTATGACCATGTCTGGGCCGATGAAGCAGGTCCGGCCGACTATGAGCTAGTCAATGTCTATCTGGCCTACTTGGTCCAAAAGCTACTCAGCATCCGCTCCAACCTCCAGATTGTGGGTCAACCAAGCGGCCCCTACCAGTTGCTAGTGGAAGCCGCGCCTACCGAGCCTAGCCAGAGCCTGGAAGGGGGCGACTAGCCATGTTCACGCAAAGCTACGTTTCAACTATCGCCATTACGACTCTGGCTATTCCCTCATCCTCCGTGACCCTGGTCGGCGTCATTAACACGGTCCGCTACCTGCAGACCGAGCACGATATTCAGGCCGTGCTAGACTTGTTGACGGAAAATAACGGTACCATCCCGACACCAATGAGAACCGCCAGACCTTTGACCGCCAGTTTGTCAGCCAGGACCCCTCATAACTTTTAACTACTTTAGCGCCCGCATCAAGGCCAACGAGGGCCATCATCAACGGGCACGGCCAACCACCTGACCTCGGAACAAATTCAGGCTTTGTGGATCAGTCGGGACCTGCAATCCTTCCGTGATCAGCACCTGGAAGAAGATGGGCGCTACTTCTCCTATCGCATTGGTCCCGTCTCGAGACGGAACGCCTAGTCGTCTCTTCGAGACCACTCCAGGCCTTCCGCGACCGTTGGGCCCTCTTGGTCCTCTCTGTCCAAATCGCCGCCATCAATGGCCTGGCGCTTTGTGGTGGTGGTGACCATCTTCTCAGGCCTGGCCATCCGGCCCTTTGTCCTGGTACGACAAGCCAACGCTCCTTCATTACCAATGCCGGGCATGAGCTCAAAGACGCCACTGGTCATTGCAGCTAATAATGAACTGCAGGAGCTCTTAACCGGCGAAACCGGGTGGACCCAGAGCACCAAGGATCAGGTCGACCGCTTGGATCATTTGATCGCTAAAATTAATCCGCCTGGCTCGGCTAGAAGAACGCAGGACCAGGCAGCCTGTCACGGTAGACTTTAGCCAACTGGTCCAGCGGGTCTCCCACAACATGTCAGCCCTCTGGGAACAGAAGGCCTGCATGTACGAGGCCGACATTCAGCAGCGCATCAGCCTGCAAGGGGTGCCTGACGACCTCTATGAGTTGGTCAGCATCCTCCTGGACAATGCCCGCAAGTACTGCGACCCTCAGGGCACTGTGCGACTGCAGATGGCCAATTACAAAGCCTTGGCTTAGAAAGGGGCAGCGGTCTTGACGGTCTCCAACGATTATGCCGCCGGCCAGGTCAGGACTACTGACTCTTCTTCGACGCTTCTATCGGTCCGACCAGTCCACGCACCCGAGTGGTTAGCCAAGAGGGGCTGAGTTGAGACTCGACGCCAGTAGGTGGGGCACCAGTTCCAGCAAGGCTACGGCATCGGCCTGTCCATGGCTCAAAACATTTGTCAGCCTGCACGGGGCAAGATTGAGCGTCCACTACAAGGATGGGGTCATCCGCTTTGTGGTCAGCCTCTAAAAGCTCATGCTGAGCCTTTGCTAAAGTCAGTCAAAGGCCATGCTGTTGAGTCGAAAAAGCAAATAAGTGTTGAGGAGCTAACAAATTGATGGAAACTAGACCTGACTTTGATAAAAATTACATCCTTTGACCAGTTTTAATAAATACTATTGGTATCGTGGAGGAAATTTCACAGATATGCAAGTCTTTAGGGATTAGAATATAGAGGAACCAAACAAGAACTCAATCATTATGAAGCCTACTTCAAAGACAATTTAATTAAGAAATCGCCAAGAAAAAGGTCAAGAAGCAAGTTGAAAATATTAGCTTAGATAGCCCTTACTTGAATGTGGTTTTTCCTTTAATGCCAAATTCAGAGAATATTTCGCTGCTGTAACAGGGATCTCTGCCCTTTAAATTTACTGCTGACATGGCGACTGCCTGTGGAAAGTAAAAAGCGAACAGGATGGCAAGTTTACAATTCGAGACTTGCTGAAGGTCTATTACGGCCAATCAGATTATGCCAAGTATGATCATGCTGTTTGCCAATGGAATCAATTCTTAAAAGGATTTTTGTGCCGATAAACATAGTGGCCACTACTCAAATAAATTAAGTAAAGTACCATTCTCTGGAAAAAGTCAGAGATTCTGACAAGGAAAAACGCTATTCAGAGAATCTCAAGGGACTATGAAGATAGAGATAAAAGACTATCGCCAGTGAGGCAGCCTAACATTAGATCGTAAAAGTATGCAGACAGTGGGCAAAAAACCGACTAGGGGTGCGTTCAGCTGTTTTTGCTTTGCCTCAAAAGACTTAAGGGAAGAAGCCACCGTAAATTTATTGCCAGGCTGCTTGACAGGCAGGCGCCTGCAATCTCGTCAATAGGCTGACCGTCAGCTTTTCCTCATCTGTGCTACTGCAGCCTCAGGATTGATTCTAGAATAACTTGTGAAAACGCTATAGAGGTGTTATAATAGAGGGTGGATGTTTGTATAACACGGAGGGAGTGGTGAATTGCCTTATATCAAACGTGTCATTCATTTGATGGGTGCGACAATCGCCATTTTCACTGGCAGACTCGGAAGATCCGAGCCTCCTCGATGCGGTGGAAGAACGTCTACATACCTATAATATGCGCTTTAGTGCCAATGATGCGCGCTCGGAGCTTATGCAGGTCAACCTGCATGCAGGCTTGGCCCCAGTGACCGTCCATCCCGAGCTCTTCGAGCTCATTCAACTGGGTCGGACCCACAGCCTAGCCCCTGGTAGCCATCTCAATATCGCCATAGGGCCCTTGGTCCAAACCTGGCGGATTGGCTTTAAAGATGCCCGCGTCCCAAGCCCACAGGAAATTCAACGTTTGGCTCTACGGACCCAGCCAATATCCTCATGGATGAGACAAGTTGGCAGTCCAACTGCCTTGCCCGGCATGAAGCTAGACCTTGGCGCCCTAGCCAAAGGTTATATCGCGGACCGTCTTAAGGATTTCTTGTTAGCGCAGGGAGTCCAATCAGCCTTGATTGACTTAGGCGGTAATATTCTGACCATTGGCCAGAATCAAGACCGGCAACAAGCTTGGCAGATTGGCATTCAGAATCCCTTGGCGGCACGGCCAAAGCACCTCATGGTCTTACCTATTGTGGACCAATCGGTGGTGACCTCAGGCATCTATGAGCGGACCCTATCGCGCGGAGGTCAGACCTACCACCACATACTGGATCGCCAGACGGGTTATCCTATGACTAGCCCCATTGCCAGCCTGACCATCATTGCCCAGCATTCCGTCGATTGCGAAATCTGGACAACCCGCCTCTTCGGCGACATGCCAGCGGATATCCTGGCCCAGGTCGAGGCTCAAACCGGTCTAGAGGCTGTCTTAGTCACCCAAGACCAACACATCTACCATACTTCCGGTCTCAAGCGAGACTGAACATTCTAAGTATAGAGAGGAACACTTATGACAAAATTTATTGCACTTGTTGGGACTAACTTCCAACGTTCCACTAACCGTCGCTTGCTTCAATACATGCAGAAGCATTTTGCTGATAAGGCAGAAATCGAACTCGTTGAGATTCAAGATATCCCACTCTTCAACAAACCAGCTGATAAGCAAGTTCCAGAAATCGTTAAGGAAATTGCCGCTAAAATTGACGCAGCTGATGGGGTTATTATCGGGACACCTGAATACGACCACGCCATTCCAGCGGTCTTAATGAGCGCCTTGGCTTGGCTGTCTTATGGATTTACCTACTTGAATAAACCAGTTATGATTACAGGGCTTCTTACGGGACCTTAGGTTCTTCACGGGCTCAATTATAATTACGCCAAATCCTGGACTCCCCAGAATTGAAGGCTAACGTCATGCCCTGGTTCAGAATTCCTCTTGTCACACTCCTTACAGGCCTTTGACAAGAAGGGCAACCTGATTGACCTAGACACCATTAAGAAATTAGACGCCATCTTCGATGATTTCCCGTTTATTCGTGAAGATTACGCAAAAGCTGAAAAGCGCGCAAGATCTGCTCCATAAAGAAGCGGAAAACTTTGACTGGGAAAACCTATAACATACGTGACGAGAAGGGAAGAAAACTATGAAATTTGTCGGACTTGTTGGTTCAAACGCTGAACAATCCTATAACCGTAAATTATTAGAGTTTATCCGCCGGGAATTCAAACTCAAATTCGAATTAGAAGTGATGGAAATTGATGAAGTACCTCTCTTCAATCAAGAAAGCAAATGGGACGATAGCTTCCAACTTCGCTTGCTATACAACAAAATCACACGGGCGGATGGGGTCATTATCGCAACCCCAGAACACAACCACACCATTACCGCAGCCTTGAAGAATGTCTTGGAATGGTTGTCTTATGAAGTGCACCCATTTGAAAGCAAACCAGTCATGATCGTAGGGGCTTCCTACCATGACCAAGGGACTTCACGTGCCCAAGTTCACCTACGCAAGATCTTGGACGCACCAGGGGTTAACGCTTATACCTTACCAGGAATGAATTCTATTAGGTAAAGCCAAAGAAGCCTTCGACTTGAACGGTAACATCACCAACGAAGGCACTGTTAAGTTCTTAGGCTCCTGCTTAGATAACTTCGTTAAGTATGTGGAGGTTGTTTCTAAATTGAAGAAACCAAAACCAATCGAACCTGAAGACTTAGATGTAACTAACCCAATCGCGACTACCATCCAAGGGGTAGATCCAGATGATCCAGAATGGGTAGAAAAAGCAGCTGAGTTGGTAGGGGCAGTCTCTGGCGATACTTACGTCAAGTTAGACCACGGGATTCTAACGGTTAACCAAATCGACATGTTCCTTAAGGCCATGCCTTTCGAGTTGACTTATGCCGATGACAACAACCAATTCCTCTACTATAACAACGCTCACCAAGATCCAAACACCATGTTTGCGAAACGCGTGCCATCTCAATCAGGTAGCCGCTTATCAACCGTTCACAACTCCTTGCCAGCTGCGCGGATGAAGAACGTTGAGTGGGTAGTTGGGGTTCTCCGTAACGGTGACCAAGAATACGTACGGACCATCGTACCGGGTTCACCTGAAGGGGTTATTAACACTCACAACTACCAAGCTATGTACTACCCAGATGGGTCTTACGCTCGGGATCAACGAGATTGTCTTCAACTTCCAACCATGGTTAGACTGGTACTTACAATCAACTGGTCAACGCTTAGTTGGCGGTAACGGCACTGTTGCCCCTGGCCCACACGGTGGCGGCCATGCCGATGCAACTTCTGGTGCTTCTGATGCGCCAGACAGCCACGGTGGCGGCGGCCATGCTGACGCGACTTCTGGCGCCAGCAACTAATCAAGCCTAAGCAGGGCGCCCGACTCAGTCGGGCGCTCTTCTGTATGTTATGGCATATAAAAAATCCCTGCCGTAGCAGGGAAAAAAGTCAAATTTAGCCTTATAATGGCACCGTGTTAGCTGAGTAGCGTTTGCGGTATTGGGAAGGCGTACAGTGGTTGTTCTCCTTGAAGGTCTTGGAGAAGTGAGAAGGTGAGTGGAAGCCAACGCGGTCTGAGATATCAGAGACGGTAATGTTAGACTTAGCCAATAGCTTCTCTGCTTCTTCTAAGCGCACATGGATTAGGTAGTCAATTGGTGACAAGCCAGTTTGTTGCTTGAAGAGACGGATGAGGTAGTATTTATTAATATCCACTAAGTCAGACAACTCTTCCAAGGTAATCTTCTTAGAGTAGTTCTTGCGGATGTAATTTTGTAGCACGTCAATCTCATTGTGCTTAGCTTGGAGGCTGGCGTCCTTGATTGATAATTCGTTGTGACGTAAGAGATGAATCATCACACACTCAATCAATTTTTTCATGATGAGGTCGGAACCGCGGAAACGGTTGGACTCTTCAATCAGAGCCAAGTCCAAGTAGTACTTGAGCGTTGGGTTAGGATGGGAGGCCACAAATAATTGTGAACTAGAGTTGGCTTCCTGTGAGGAAGTGAAGACAACGCCGGATAGGGCAATGCAGATCCAGTCAATCTTCCGAATTGGATCAAGGGTAATGGTGGTGCCTGGGTTCAGGATAATGACATCACGTTTCTTAATCTCGTGTTGTTCATATTCTGAGTGACAAACTACCCGCGCCTTTTGTTAACATAGAAAATTAATAAATCTTCTGATGCTATTTTTGTGATGCTCGTTGGCAGGTAATTGCTGAGTTGTAATCGAAGTTAGTTTGACTGATGCAGAATTTACATTCGAAATATACATAAAAAGCAATCTCCTTTCTGTTTTTTTGAGCGAACGTGAAATGTTCTACTATAATAATACACCATTTAAATTAAAATTGAACCCGTACCATTGGGTATCCCATTAAATTTTAATTAAACTTATCCAAAAATATTGGTTAGAGGCCAAGTTCCATGATTTTTGCTGTTGTCTCATGGTGCTAAAAAGTGGTATAGTTATATTGTAAACGGTTTAACGGAGGAATTCAAGATGTATGTAAAGGAAATATCAAAAATTTTACAGATAAAAAGTCACGGAAATTCTGGTAGAAAATCAGCAGGGCTTACGGGCAAGCTTCTGCACCCTGGGAGCCCGCATTAGTGACCTGTCAATTCCCTAGTCAAAATGGCCGGGAGTCTCTGATTCTAAGTTTAAGTGATTTAGACCAGGAGGCCCGCTACCATACCTATTATGGGGCCACAGTGGGGCGGGTAGCCGGCCGCATTGGGCCTGAGCCTTTGAACCTGGGGCAGGAAGACTTGGCCTTGACGCCTAACGAAGGCTCCACCCATTTGCATGGGGGACCAGAGGGCCTAGATTTGGCTAACTGGGACTATGAGATTGAAGAGGGGGCGGACCAAGTCTCGGTTATCTTCAGTCTAGAAGACCCGGCCGGCCATAACGGCTATCCAGGTAACTTGACGGCTCGGGTTATCCATAGCCTGGACCAGGACAATTGCTGGACCGTCCGCTATGAGGCCAGCACCGATGCGCCTACCTACTGGAACCCGACCAACCATGTCTACTTCAACCTCAACGGCAATGCCCAAGCGCCTATCACCAACCATGTCTTACAAGTTGAGGCCCGCCACATGATTCCGCTGACCCCAGCCGGCCTGCCTCTTGGGGGGACTTGGGACCTGGATCAGCATCCGGGATTAGACTTGCGTCTAGTGGACCAGACCCTGGGTCAGGTCATTGACCGTTACCCTCAGGAAGAACAGTTGGCCATCCGGGGCAAGGGGCTGGACCATGCCTATATCTTAGATGCTCCGGTGCCAGTCGGCCAGGCTCACGCCTTGGGCCATGGCCAGCAAGTCGCCCCTCAGGGTACTTTAACCGAGCCGGCTAGCGGTCGCCAGGTCCAGGTTTGGACCGACCGGCCTTGCGCGGTCATCTCATACCCATAACCACCAACTGCCAGGCTTCATCCTAGGTGGCAAGGAGCAGGTACCTTATATCGGTGTCAGCTTCGAGACCCAGGTGGCGCCTGACGCCCCTCACCATCCCGATATGGGCTCGATTGTCCTGACGCCAGACCAGCCCGCCCTGAGCGAGACTTGTTTCAAATTTGCTTGGTAGGCTGACTAAGCTTGCCAGCCTAGCTTCCTTATTTACATTTCCCCTAGCTTTACCTTAGAAAGGAAGAAATTTATGGATAACTTTATTTACGACATTCCGACCAAGCTCTACTTCGGCCGGGGCCAAATCGCTCATCTGCCGGAACTAGTCAAGGCCAAGGGCCGGCGCGTCCTCCTGGTCTACGGCGGTGGCTCTATTAAGAAGATTGGCCTCTATGATACCATTTTGGAACTCTTGTCCGACTGCCAAATCGTGGAGCTGGCGGGCGTGGAACCTAATCCCCGCATTGAGTCGGTTCGTCAGGGGGCGGCCCTTTGTAAGGAACACGACATTGAGGTCATCCTGGCTGTAGGGGGTGGCTCTACCATTGACTGCTCCAAGGTCATTGCGGCGGCCGCCTGTTATGAAGGGGATGCCTGGGACCTAGTGCTAGACCCAAGCAAGATTAGCCAGGCCCTGCCTTTGATTGATGTCTTGACCCTGTCAGCGACCGGGACCGAGATGAATACGGGGGCGGTCATTACTAATTTCGAGACAGATGATAAGAAGGGGACGGGGGCCTATGTCCTCTATCCTTACGCTTCGATTTGCGACCCGACCTACACCTTCACGGTCTCAGCCTATCAGACGGCCGCCGGGACCGCCGATATCATGTCCCATACCTTCGAAAATTATTTCCAACATCAAGAAGCCTTCATTCAAGAGCGCCTAGCTGAGGCCATTCTGTCTTGCTGCATCCGTTATCTGCCGATCGCGTTGGCTAATCCTGATGACTACGAGGCCCGGGCCAACCTCATGTGGGCTTCAACCATGGCCCTCAACGGCCTAACATCCAAGGCCGGGCCGGTGCCTGGACCTGTCATGCGATTGAACATCTCTTGTCAGCCTACTATGACATTACCCACGCAGTCGGCCTGGCTATTCTGACCCCGCGTTGGATGGCCTATGTCCTCAATGATCAGACAGTAGACCGCTTCGCCCACTATGCTCGCACCGTCTGGCTAGTGCCCGAGCAGGCCGATAAATATCAAATGGCCAAGGCCGGCATCGAAGCTACCTATCAGTTCTTCGAAGACCTGGCCCACCTTCCCATGACCCTGCCAGAAGTCGGTATCGATGACGCCAAATTCGATGTCATTGCTGAGCGCGTGGCGCCTCGCCTGACGGCTAGCTATGTACCACTAGCAGCAGAAGATGTGCGGGCTATTCTAGAAGACTGCCTGACACCTGGCGTGACTTATCGGAGTTAGGAGCAAGTGACTTGTTTGGCGCCAGTGGTCCACTCAGCCGAGTAGACCACTGGCTAGGCCAGGAGCGCCAAAAAAGGCACTAAAAAGGCAGAAAATTAGGGAGCTAGTGGTCCACTTTTGTCGAGTGGACCACTGGCTAGGCTGGAAGTGCCGAAAAGGCACTAAAAAGGCAGAAAATTAGGAGAGAGTCCAGAAGGAAAGAAGGTCTATTATCTATGAAGTTAACCTACCTAGGCTGAACTGTGCCGCAAAATACATATGCTCTTTATCTAATAGCTCGCATCTGCGAGCTATTTCATATTTTGTAATTTTTAGAAATTACAAAATTCTATATTGACAAAAAAAGTGAGCTTTGGTGTATAATGTAATTATAGAAAGGCACGGTGAGTTTTATGATTCTGTCGAAATTAGTGACTTTTGAAGAGTGGTTCTCCTCAATTTAGAATCACCGAGAGCAAACTGGCATCGGCACCCACTTATATAGTATATGCGCAGAATCACCTTCTGGCAGACTTGCGAGGTATAGCCTCAGATGAAGACATCCCCAAGATTATTAGAACTGAAGATGAGGTAACGACTACCAATGAAGGCGATATTATTTTCAATTTGATGACAGGGTTGGCCTCAATTGTCAGTGCTCAACACGTGGGTTATCTCTACACCCAGAACTTCGTTCGTTTGGAACTTCACGAAAATATAGAGCCTTGGTATCTGGTTTATCTCTTGAATGAGAGCCCTAAGATTAAGCGGCAATTATTGCAAGGCGTCCAAGGATCCAGCGTACTAAAGTACACCTTGGCCCAGCTCAGAGATTTACAAATTCCCAAGCTGCCTAATCAAGAGAAGCAAGAATTGATAGGCAAGACTTATGCCATGACATTACGAAGAAAAAATCTCATGGAGCGAGTAGCTCAGGCAGAAGAGCAATTAATCTTACAATTACTGAAAGGACTTGAGAACTAGATGAAGGAGCTAGAATTTGAAAAGCAACTGATTGACTACCTGCAGCATATTGCTGGCAGCAAGCAATGGGAATATGCCCTCATATTAAGACAACAGAGGATTTGTGGGAGAACTTCCGCCATATCCTATATGAGCTGAATCAAGAGGTGCTCAAGCAAACCCTTAGCGACAATGAGTTTGCTCAGGTTAAGCGTGTGATTTCTGACTTGCGTACGCCTTTTCAAGCTGGACAATTTCTCTACGGCATGAATGGTGTCTCGCAAATTGAGATTGATTTAGATAATGGGGAGCATCGATTCTTGACTGTCTTCGATCAGAAGCAGGTAGGGGCTGGCAATACTCGCTACCAAGTGGTCAATCAAATTAAGCGTAAGGCTGTCTTAGCCGGCAAAGAGAACCGCATCTTTGACACCACACTCTTGATAAATGGTCTGCCTATTATTCAAATAGAAGAAAAAAGAGACGATGTGGATGTCAATGATGCTCTCAATCAGATGCATCAGTATATAGCGGAGCACCAGTACGGCGACATCTACTCGACCCTTCAAATATTAGTAGCCATGACACCTAATAATGTCCGCTATATGGCCAACACAACGGCAGACCGCTTCAATAAGGATTTTGCCTTTCAATGGCAGCGAGAAGACAATCGGAAGGTAAGGAATTGGAAGGAATTTTCGGACCTCTTCCTAAGTATTCCCATGGCCCATCGGATGGCGACCAACTATATGATTTTAGACGGGACGCCAAATAAACAAACACTTAAGGTCATGCGGCCTTATCAAGTCTATGCTACCCAACGCGTGATTGAAAAAATTAAAGCCACAGACTTCGAATTGGGACACAATAAGATTGGCTATATTTGGCATACGACAGGGTCAGGGAAGACCATCACTAGCTTCAAGACAGCATGGCTAGCTAGCCGACTGCCGAACGTAGATAAGGTAGTCTTTGTCGTAGACCGAATTGCCTTGACGAAACAGACAAGCGAGAATTATAAGGCCTATAATCCAGATGAAGATATTGACTTTGATAACAAGGGGATTCAAGACACTGAATCTACCACGATGCTCAGCCGCAAGTTGCGTAACAAGGGAGGAGGCATTATCGTCACCTCTGTTCAAAAACTTGGTAAGCTAGTCAGTCGCTCTTCCTTCAAATCTCCAGATAAGAAGATCGTCTTCATCGTCGATGAAGCCCACCGCAGTACAAGCGGGGACCAGTTCGCTGATATCCAGAAAGCCTTCAAGAAGGCGGCTTGGATTGGCTATACAGGGACCCCTATGTTTGATGATACGACCAAGGGTTTACGTACACAGGATATCTTTGGCGATTTGCTTCATCATTATACCATTCGCGACGCCATTTCTGATCGCAATGTTCTAGGCTTTAAGGTAGACTTTGAGACGACCATTGACGAGGAAAAAAACTCAAACAGGATTATTTGCCTGATTACTTCAAAGCCCAGTATCCTAACTGGACTGACCAGCAGATCAAAGACAAGATTGCCAATATGACCGCAGCGGATATTGACGAGAAGATACCCAACAACTTCTACGACAACAATGCAGAGCACGTGAAAATTGTGGTAGAGGATATTTTCGATAACTGGCGGAATCGCTCCAACGATGGACGTTATAATGCTATGCTGACGACACACGTGGGAGGCGGTCGTGCTAGCACGCCAATGGCCATGCAGTACTTCGACGAATTCCAACGCAAGAACGCCGAGCAGCGTGAACAGGGTAAATTTGAATTGAAGGTTGCGGTTACCTTCAGCAAAGACACCTCTAACGGTGATAATCAGTTGGAGACGAATACTGGTTTGTCGCGCGCTATGGAGCATTATAACCAATTATTTGGAACCAATTTCGGGATGGATAATGTGGCGGGTTATACCCAAGATGTCACCGCACGCCTCAATCGTACCATTGCCGACAAACAATTCTTGGATATTGTGATCGTAGTGGATCAGCTCTTAACGGGCTTCGATGCACCTGAACTGAACACACTCTATGTAGACCGGATTCTGAAGGGCGCCAATCTAGTCCAGGCTTATTCACGAACCAACCGCGTGGCAGATATGTTAGAGAAGCCATGGGGACGTGTCGTGAACTATCGCTGGCCTTCCATTAATGAAAGACTCATGAATGAAGCGTTGGCTATATACTCCAATAGCGACTCAGCTAAACTAACTGATGAAGAGCGTAAAAAGCGAAATGAAGAAGAAGGCATTATTGAAAAGTCATTTACTGATTTGTTGCTTGATGTGCGGACTACTGTTCGCAATTTAAGTCATCTGACAGAAGCCTTCACTGATTTACCACGGAGTGAGCGCCAGAAAGAGGAGATGCTGGTTCAACTTCGCAACTTCAATAGTGGCTTTGCGAAGCTCAAGCAATTCGACCAGGATTCTGAAGAAGTATTAGAGACCCTCAGTAGGTATGACGCCTTGAGAGAAGATGCTTCATCTTATGAGAATCAGACCCAAGGTCATCCAAGTGGCTACGATTATGAGAATCCAGATCGCTTAATCAATGCCTTGGGAATGTCCGGTGACCAATGTGTCACCTTAACGACAACCTTAGCCAATGAACTTAAGCGGCATTTAGAGAAGAAGCACTCGGACAAGGATGGAGACTATCATATTGACCTGAAATTAACCCACATTAAGGATGTCAAAGTCGACTACGATTACTTAACTGACTTGCTAGAAGACTTGCTCAATCAGGTACACGATAAGCAACTGGATCAAGCTCAGTCAACGCGTAGTGAGATTGAACGATTCGCCTTGGGATTGGAAGATCAACAATATGCTGATAAGATCAATCGTGCGGCAGATGCTATCTTAACAGGCGTTTATCCAGATAATCCAGACTTCAAATACCCTGCACGGCTATCAGGGAGTGAACAACTTATCCAAGAAGCTAGCACCAAGAGCATTGTGCGCGAGATCCGACTCTTCCGGGTAAAATGGGGGATTATGGACGCGGTCAATAATGAAGATTTATTGACGATGATTTATAGCCATCGATTTGGCCAGAAAGATTTAGATGATAGTGGTAAACTTGGTGATATTCTCAAGCAGGGGGCCAAGGAATATCAAGATATGACTGATGATGAGGAAGTATTAGCCCTCAATAAGGTCAAGTACCGGAATGCACTGCGGCAGGCAATTTATGAGTTGGCTGACCAATATTGTAATTATTAGATAGGGGAGTATGCGTGAGTGATAAGAAGCGCAAGGTGCCAAAATTAAGATTTCCAGGATTTACTGACGCTTGGGAACAGCGGAAGCTTGGGGAGGTAGCCAAGATTATTGGTGGAGGAACCCCAAGCACTTCTAACCCAGAATATTGGGATGAGGGATATAGACTGGTACTCCCGGCTGATATGGTACTCAAATGGATATAGTTAGACAGATTAGTGATTTTGGGCACAGTCTCAGCAGTTACTACAGAAGGTAGTGTTCTATTGCATCGATGCCGGATAGGGCATATGCGATTTATGGCTAAAAAGTCTTGTACTAATCAAGGCTCTATGTCTAATAGTTCCCAATAAGGACGTATCAGATAGATTTGATTTTTTCTCAGTCTACGCTTTTAAAAATATATGTGAAACAGTCTGGCTGAGTCAACGTGTGTCGAGTGTCTAAAAAGCTGATGGATAATGGAAAGTTTCACTATTCCAATCATTCAAAGAACAAGCAAAAACTTGGGAAGCTATATTTGAATCTAAATCAATCCTCATCTCTCTTCATCAGCGTAAGCTAGATAATGTTAAAATGTTGAAAAAATCGCTGCTTCAAAAATTATTTCCTAAAGATGGAGAAAAAATACCTGAGTTAAGATTCCCTGGATTTACTGACGATTGGGAACAGCGGAAGTTGGGGAAGTGACCGATAAGTTTTGACAATTTAGGGAATTCTGATTGCCGCCCAACTTCGTGCTTCAGGCCCAACTCCGTATTACGGGGCGAATGGCATTCAAGACTATGTAGATGGCTTTACTCATGATGGTGAGTTTATTCTTCTAGCAGAAGATGGAGCGAATAATATTTATGATTATCCAGTTCATTATGTAAATGGTAAGATTTGGGGTTAATAACCATGCTCATGTACTACAAGCTAAAGAGGGACAGCAGATAACCTATTCTTATTAGTATCTCTTAAATCAATTAATATGGAACCATATCTCGTTGGAGGTGGAGGCAAAAATTGAATGCTGATGTTATGATGAAACTTCAATTAAGATTCCTAGTATTCAAGAGCAAGTGATACTTGGAGATTCTTCAACACTCTTAATAACCTCATCTCTCTTCATCAGCGAAAAATTAGACCATCTTAAAGAATTGAAAAAGGATTACTACAACAGATGTATGTTTAGTAGCTAAGAAAAGGAAATAAAAATATGAGTAAAGAACAAGTTCAGTCTATCGCAAGTCAATTATGGGCAATGGCTAATGAATTACGCGGAAATATGGATGCCTCTGAGTATAAAAACTATATTTTAGCCTTCTTATTCTACCGATATTTATCTGATCACCAAGCGCAATACTTGCTTGATCAAGATATTTTATCACCTAAGCCGGGAGAAACACTTAACGATGCCTATCTTCGAGAAGCATCAGGTGATGACCTGCAAGATTATTTGCAAGATTTATCTGAGAGTTTAGGTTATGCTATTGCGCCAGAAGATACCTGGGAATCACTGGTAAATAAGATTAATAATTCAGAAATTGTAGCCAGTGATTATCAGACAATATTTGAAAACTTCAATAAAAACGTTAGTCTCAATAAAGAAGCAGAAGCTGACTTTTCAGGTATTTTCAGTGATGTGAACCTAGGTGATTCACGCCTTGGTGCCTCCACTCCAGAGCGTGCCAAGTCCCTTAATAAGGTCGTGAAGCTTGTCGATACGGTCAATTACAAAGACGAAGCTGGACGCGATGTCTTAGGTGAGATTTATGAGTACCTGATTGGGCAATTTTGTCGCCAATGCGGGTAAAAAGGGTGGCGAGTTCTATACTCCATTCCAAGTAAGTCAGATTCTTGCCAAACTTGAGACCCTGGGTAAAGAAGCCAAAGGCTCTTTCACAGTTTATGACCCAACCATGGGATCAGGCTCCCTCCTGCTGACGGTGCGTAACGAATTGAAGGGCGGCGACCGACCAGGTGCCATTAAGTTCTTCGGACAAGAATGGAGTACGACTACATACAACTTAGCTCGCATGAACCTGATGATGCATGGTGTTTCTTACACCAACATGACCTTGCGCAATGGCGATACCTTGGAGAGTGACTGGCCAGATGGTATGGATGCTCAGGGGATTGACCGGCCAAGAAGTTTTGATGCGGTCGTAGCTAATCCACCATACTCAGCTAACTGGGATAACTCAGAGAGCAAGCTTAAGGATCCGCGTTTCCAAGAGTATGGGAAGCTGGCACCTAAGAGTAAGGCGGATTTCGCCTTCATCCTTCATAGCATCTACCATCTTAATAATAGGGGGACCATGGCCATCGTCTTACCACACGGTGTGCTCTTCCGTGGGGCTGCTGAAGGTGTGATTCGCGAAGCCTTGATTAAGAAGAATTACTTAGATGCCGTAATTGGCTTGCCTGCTAACCTATTCTATGGTACTAGCATTCCAACTACTATCCTAGTCTTCAAGAAGAATCGGGATCGCCGTGATGTTCTCTTTATTGATGCAAGCAGTGAGTTCGAGAAAGGCAAGAACCAGAACCGCCTAACTGAGGAAAATATTCAGAAGATTATTGAAACATATGAGAAGCGAGAAGATGTAGAAAAATATGCGCATGTTGCCTCGATTGAGGAAATCGAAGAGAATGAATATAACCTCAATATCCCACGTTATGTCGATACTTTCGAAGAAGAAGAAGAGATTGATATTGAAGAAGTTTTGAAGCAAATTGCTCAGGACAATGCAGAAATTGAAGCCCTAGAGAAGGGAAATCAACGCGCAACTCAAGTTGCTCGGTGTGGATGGATTGTTATAGGAAAGTGTAGTGATAAATTGAATTAGATGCTGATGATTGGGAACAGCGGAAGCTTGGGGAAGTAGCCAAGATTATTGGTGGAGGAACCCCAAGCACTTCTAACCCAGAATATTGGGATGGGGATATAGATTGGTACTCGCCGGCTGAAATTGGTAGTCAAATCTATGTAAGGAAGAGCGTTAGACAGATTAGTGATTTTGGGCTACAAAAAAGCTCAGAGTTAGCTACCAGAAGGTAGTGTTCTATTTACATCGCATGCGGGATAGGGAATACGGCGATTTTGGCTAAAGAATCTGTATCTAATCAAGGCTTTTCAGTAGTAGTTCCCAATAAGGACGTATTAGATACATATTTCATTTTTTCTCAATCCCACGCTTTAAAAAAATATGGTGAAACAGTTGGCGCTGGGTCAACGTTTGTCGAAGTGTCTGAAAGCAGATGGAACGAATGGATATTTCACTACCAATCATTCAGAGCAAGAAAACTAGGAAGCTATTTTAAGCAAATCGATACCTTTGCTCTCTCTTCATCAGCGACAATCTAATTTTTATAAAAATATCTTATCTATTTTAGAAAGGAGGAGCCTTTTATGGTGCTAGAAAATAAATTGGGCATTACTGAGTCGGCTAAGCTAGCTCGAGAAGAGGAACGTATTAGTAAAACTAAGGCAATCGAATTATTTACTGATGACCTTCTTCAGGGGAAAACTATTGGTACCTTTGAGACCTTGGCCTTTATCCATCATCATCTCTTTAGCGATATTTATGAATTTGCTGGAAAGATTCGTAAGGAGAACATAGCCAAAGGCAACTTTAGATTTGCGCCAGTTATGTACCTGAAAAGTTCCTTGGAGCATATCGGACAAATGCCTCATAGTACTTTTGACGAGATTGTAGAGAAGTATGTTGAAATGAATGCAGCTCATCCATTCCGTGAAGGGAATGGACGCAGTGCTCGGATTTGGCTAGATCACATGTTTAAGCACAGCTTGGGTAAAGTAGTGGACTGGAACCGTGTTGATAAGGGGGACTATCTGCTAGCAATGGAACGAAGTCCAATCAAAGACATCGAAATTAAACATCTTCTGAAGCAGTCGCTTACGGATCAGGTTAATAGCCGAGAAGTCTTCATGAAAGGCTTGGATGCGAGCTATCACTACGAAGGTTATACAACCTATAATTCCGAAGATCTTATGTAAATTCTCGTCTTATTTGGTGATGTGGTCTCGGCTCCCGCTTGGGAACAGCGGAAGCTAGGGGAAGTGGTTACTTTTTTTGCCGGGTTAACTTATTCCCCAGATAATGTTCAGAGCTCGGGTACGTTAGTTTTTACGTTCGTCTAAGTGAAGAATGGCGAAATAGTGGATGCTGATAATGTATACGTAAATCATAATGTAGTTAATTCTGATAATGTACAGGTTGGAGATATTATTGTTGTAGTAAGAAATGGTTCTAGGGACTTAATTGGAAAGCATGCTCAGGTTAAGAAACAGATGGAAGATACTGTGATTGGTGCGTTTATGACAGGAATCCGAACGAAAAACCAGAATTCATGAACGCTATGCTAGACACCTCTAGATTTTGAAGCAGAAGTAGCAAAAAAATCTTGGAGCAACAATTAATCAAATAACAGGGAGAATGTTCTCTGAGATGAGTTTCTCGATGCCTGAAACAAAGGAACAGGCAGTTATTGGAACGTTTTTTAGAAATCTCGACTCCCTCATCTCTCTTCATCAGCGTACGCCATCCTCGTGTTGAACTGGATAAGGAGATGTGAGTATGTTAGTTCAATATGATAAGACAGAGTTGTTTCATCACTATTATGAGCGTTGGATTGGCATGTATAAGGAGGGAGCCATTCGTGAGGTGACGATGCAGAAGTATCGGATGACCCTAATCGTGACTACGCCGACTGCTACCAACCTTGCAGGTCAAGGATCTGGATCGCATGGCCTATCAACAATTATTGAATGACTATGCAGCCTGTCATGAGAAGCAGTCCACCATGGATTTCCATCACCAATTGAAGGCGTCTATCTTGGATGCTGTGGATGAGGGCTTGATAGAGCGAGATCCTACTCGTAAGGCCATCATCAAAGGTCGAGTAGGGAGACCTAAGAAACCTAAGTATCTGAATCAGTTTGAGTTGCATCAGCTACTAACTCATTTGAATCTAGGAGAGGGCTTAAACTGGGATTGGCTGATTCTACTGATAGCTAAGACGGGGATGCGCTTCTCGGAGGCCTTAGCTATCACGCCTAAGGATTTTGACTTTAGCCATCAGATACTAAGCATTAATAAAACATGGGACTACAAAGGTCAAGGTGGCTTTTCGCCAACCAAGAACCCTTCATCTGTTCGGAAGATCAAGATTGATTGGCAGACGGTAGTACAATTCTCGGAATTGGTGAAAGGAATTGAGGATACTCAGCCGCTTTTCGTACGTGGGAAGGTCTTTTAACTCCACTGTTAACCATGTTTTGGCCCGGCATTGCCAGGTCTTAGGGATTCCGGTGATTTCGATACATGGCTTGCGGCATACGCATGCTTCCTTGCTTTTATTTGCAGGGGTTTCGATTGCTAGTGTGGCCCGTCGTCTAGGACATTCGAGTATGACAACGACACAGAAGACCTATTTGCACATTATTCAAGAGCTTGAGAATCAAGATGTAGATTTAGTCATGCGCTTATTGGCGGGCTTGAGTTAGAGTTTTTGGTGAGGATGGCGTTAAGTTGTGTTTTGGATAAAACTTTAGATAAATCATGTAATGAAATAAGGTTAGGAGATTAATGAAAGTCCTAAGCTCATATAGATGCTAATCATGAGCAAATTAAAGAAATACTGATAGGTTATTGAGTAGAATGCTTCTATGCGAAGACTACATTAACAAGAAAGAGTAAGTAATATGCCATATAAATTATCAAGTAACCTGAATGAAGGATTTTTAGTTATGAGATTGACTACGTTAAATTATCAGCATCTGTATACAATAAGTATTATGGAAAGAAAAAATTTCATGGTTTCGAAAATGGAGGAAAAAGAGATTAATACAAAAGTGGATTGGACTACTCCCAAGAAGCAGATTATGAAGACAAGCAACTTTTCGACGACAAAAAGTCATCCGATTCACTCATATATACGAAATAGTCAGAATCAACAGTATCTACTTGGAGTCGATTTTAATGGACCATCAGGTATTATAATGAATTTTTTGCTTTTGATATAGAGAAAATCGAGAATATGATAAAAAAATAATCCAGAAGAATGGCCTGTTCATAAACTAAAAAGAAGAAGAATATGAAAAAGTTCTTAAGAGATATTGTTATATGGATATGGGATGCGATGGAACACAACAGATTTATCGCCCAAGCCCAATAATATGTTGAGAACTGAGGTGACTCTATGTCAATCTCAGGAAAAAGTATGTTGTGGTTGACGGTAATCATCGATGTGCCTATGCAGTTAGCCGACGTTTGCCCTATATTCCTTTCTATTTGATAGATACTACTGTGCGTGTTTCTGCTAGCGACTTGCAAAAGTATGAGGGATTCTTTACTATTAAGTTTTTGATTTTACTTTATTATATGGGATTCAGCTATTTTGCTATGGATTCAAACTATGGATTGAGTGGGAAGCAATTTAATAGGATTATGGAAAATATATAAGAAGAGATCTACATAGATCAAAGGTAGTGTAATTATCACTAGTAAAAATTCATTAAGAGGAGTAGAACTATGGATCATCAAAATGACTTTAAAACAGAGAAAGAGATTGAAGAATATTTGGGTTTGTTCTTGGATAGAGTAGAAAATAATGATGAAATATACCATTATACAGATATAAATGGACTATGAGGTATATTAGAAAATAATTCTCTATGGTTAACTGAAGCTAGCTTTCTAAAACGATGTAGAAGAACAACTTTATACTTTAGAATTATTTGAAAATGAATGTTAAACACAATAGTAGACAAAAAAACTAAAAGATAGCTTGTCAGACGCAATAGAGGATCTTAGAGATAGAAGGACGATAGGGCAAATAGAACTTGTTTTTCCTGCAGTTTAGATGTAGATAATCTAACGCTTTGGAGCGAATTTTCAAATGCGTATGGGTATTGTTTAGGGCTAAATCATGGCGAGATTTATAATGCATTGAAAATGGGATAGCGGGAGTTTTCCCACTATTAAATAGCCTCACCTCCGCGAAAGTAATATACGATCGTGAAGATCAAATTAAAAACTTAAAGAAGTAGTCAAAAAGTATAGAAATTAGTTTTGAGGACAATAATATAGCACTCCCACAAGACTGTTTCGTGGATAGTTATGATCATGTGCCAGAAAGTACTCTTCGAATGATAGGTGGTTGTGTGAATGTAGCGTGCAAAATTTATTCGGTATTTTTCAAACGACCAGAATACGCGGCTGAACGAGAGTATCGTTTTTATGCTATGGGTAGTTTTGGCATAGAGAATTTGCGATTTAGGAATAAAAATGGTATCCCTCTTCCTTTTATAGAGATTAAGAATGATAGAATTTCAGAATCATTTACATCAATTAAGTGCGGGCCAAAATTCAGAGACAAGGAGACGGTTTTAAGAGCAATTCACATGCTGTGTGAAAAAAACGGCGTAATAAAAAATCGTACTAAGTCGATTACCGCATCTGCTATAGATTTAAGGTTCTAGTGTAGTTTTTGTGGCTATAGATATCAGAATTATTAAACTAGAGAATTATGATTGGCAGGGAAGTAGGATGGCAAGAAAAATATATATAATTGGCAATGGCTTTGATTTATATTTTGGTCTAAAAACTCGGGTTAGCGACTACATAGAATGTTTTGGATAAAGTTTTGAAAGATGGGGTCGAGTTATATAAGGGGATAGGAGTCTATTGGAATGAATTTGAAGAGGATTTATCGAACATAGATTTAGAACTTATAAGAGATGATCGAGTTAATTTTCCTGATTATTCATCGGATAGAGAGAGCGATAGAGACGGTGTTATATGGGAAGTAGAAGACTTTCTGGATAATTTATTTATGGCTAGAGATAGGGCACTAAGCATAATGGTTTGTCAGGCAAATAATAGGTTGCTTCGTATATCTAATAATCTAAATCAGTTGAATATAACAATGACTTATTTTCTGCAGATGATGTACTTATTAATTTTTAATTATACTGACACAGTTGAATTACTATTTTTGCATACTATGGATGTGTTTCATATTCATGGTAGGTATAGCCTAAATGAGTCACTGATATTCGGATATCGTGAAAAAGGATATGATTATTACAAATTTAAGGACCAGACTAATAGAGGAATCAGTGAGAAAATATTAAGAGAAAAAGCAAAAGTATATACGATGACGATTCATTAAGCTTAGACGAAAAAAACAATCAATATTTAATGCTAGAGCATGTAGCGCAATATAAATATGAAGATCCTTATGTTGATAAGGAATTGGATAGTATACTAAAATTCTATGAGATGAACCAGAAGTCATTTTTCGATATAATGAACTCGAATCATACTTAAAGAGCCTAAATATAGAGGAATACGACGAAGTTGTTGTTCTTGGTCATTCTATGGGGAAAGTGGATAAAGAATATATGGAAATAGTTGAAAAATGTATAAATCCCAATAGATGGACAATATCCGTTTTTGTTTCCGGAAAATCATCCAATAGCATTAATAATTCGTTTAAGAGCGGTTCAAAACACTAAAAAGAGGTCGACTATACATTTTTAATAAGATAATTTTTGAAAGAAATGACTGACCTTTTAAATCCAAAAATAGAATCAGAAAGCATAGATTTGTGAGGGATGAAGGTAGTGTAAAATTTAGAAGTCCTAGAACTTTATTTTAAGAAAGGTAAATGAATTCAGTAGAGTAAGTAGGTAATTAAAAGCGCCTAATTGTTGGTGATAGTATAGTATATTAATATCTTGATTTATGTCACTATAAAAGTATCAGTTTTTAACTTTCTTAGTAGTGTAATTAACCGTCTAAAGTAGCGATATATCGAGTATTTATGCTATATAAATAAAACATTCATTACATAGCACGGATGATTTTTTGTGTAAAAGGTGGCGCCACGTTGTGTTGGAAGGCAGCCATGTCGCGAATGTATGCTGGATTTAAGCTGAAAGCTGAAGCTGTGGTAAGGCTTATCTTGGAATTTGGCACCTTTGTCATTGCCTTGATTGGGCTCTGACACAAACTCTTCAATAAACACGACAAAAAATAGCCGTCCCCACTTTGACACGCGGGACGGCTATTTCTAGTCATCTTCGCATCACCGTCTTATACGGCTCTGCATGGGAGTCGAGTTCGCCCTCGGCTCCTTCTATGTTTATTATACTGTACAGGTTTGGAAGAAGTCAAATCTCTTTTTCGGGAAAGAAAGAGGGCTTTGCTACTTTCTTTAAGAATGCTTTTGGTTAAGGGCTTAAAATTCCCCCTGTTAATTCTCCCAGATTTAGGTTAAAATTAAAGCAAGTCATGGTAATCTCCTCTTTCAATGTTTTCCGACAACTACATTGTACCAGAGATTACCTGGCTTTTTTTGCGCATTTTTAAGGGGAGATTATTTTCTGAGCTAGTGGTCCACTCTTTAAAGTGGACCACTAGCTCAGCCAGAAGCCTCAGAAAAGCCACCAAACCAGCCCAATCTTCATCCTTTCCCCATATAATCTGGTTCGCCGGCGCAGTCGCGGTAATCGCTGGGGCTGAGGCCGAAGGTTTTTTTGAAGATTTTGGAGAAGACTAGCTGATCAGAGTAGCCGACGCTCAGCAGTAATGGTCTTAATAGAGTCTTGGCTTTCAACCAGGAGTTGCCTAGCTTGGCGCAGGCGAGTCTCCATCAGGAATTGCTTAGGTGACTGGCGATAGTGTTGTCGAAAGAGGCGGAAGAGGGCGCTGCGGCTCATGCCAATATACTGGGCGATGGACTCAACTGTTATGGGGCGAGCATAGTTGGCGTAGATGTAGGCGGCTACCTCTGCTGGCGAAGAGTTACTTTGCTGGCGGGGGGCTGACAGGCTCACCAGACTCTAGATGGGCATGGTAGAGGAAGTCGAAGACCTTCATCATTTGCCAATAGAAGGTATTAGCATCCTGAGTCTGGGACAGGCTATAGTGGCAGATATCTTGAATGATGGCCTGGCACTGCCCCTCATCCTGGAACTGAATACAGTGGGCATCAGCCAACTGGGTAAATTGCAAGAAATCTTCCAAACGTTGGCCACTAAAGCCAATCCAGTAGTTGCGCCAGGGTTCCTTGCCATCGGCATAGTATTTGACTTGCTGACCGCGTCTGAGAATGAATCCCTGATTGGCAGTCAGGGGGTAACAGTGGTTATCGACTTCTAGAGTCGCCTTTTGCCTGAGGCAATCCAATGAATAATGTAGGGTTGATAGACGGTGTATTGGTAGACCTGATAGGGTTCGAACTGCTGGATGCCACACTCGTCAAACTGCAGATCCGTCAGTCCATAGTCGAAATGTTGCCATAATTGTCGCATAGGTTTCGCCTCCTTACTTCTAGTATAGCAGAGACATGTTGCAACAAAATGACATAGAGTTTAACGCTTTCACTATATCTTGTAAAACCAAAAGACTATACACTGTAAATATAAAGCGTTACCATTTCAGGTGCCTGGTTGACCAGACTCGAGGTGTGTCGGCTCTGGCGCCAAATTATTGAGGAGGATTAACGAAAGATGAAGAAGTTTACACGTATCATGATGACCTTGACGGTGCTTTTGACAACTTTTACCACGTTTCTAGTCGCTCCACGCCATACCGCACATGCTGCGGATGAGGTATCAGTCTGGGCCTGGGACCCTAAGTTCAACATTAAGGCCCTAGAAATCGCCCAAGAACTCTATAAGAAAGACCACCCAGATTTCAAGCTCAATATCGTTGAGAATGCACAAGACGATATTGTGCAGAAGTTGAATACCGCCCTCAGCTCTGGGGTGACCGATGGCTTACCACAAATCGTCCTGATTGAAGACTACCGGGCTAAGAGCTTCCTAGCTGCTTACCCAGATAGCTTCTTCCCGCTCTCTGATTTCTTCAAGGCAGAAGACTTCGCACCATATAAGGTAGCAGCTACTTCTATTGGGGATACCCACTATGCGGTGCCTTTTGATACTGGGGTGACGGGCCTCTATGTTCGCAAGGACCTCTTAGAACAGTCTGGTCACAAGGTGGAAGAACTGCAAAACATCACTTGGGACCAACTCCAGAAGATTGGTCAAGATATCTCACGATAAGACAGGGACCAAACTCCTTTCCGTTGACTTCAAAGACCTAGGTCTAGTCCGGGCCATGATTAATGCTAGCGGTAGCTGGTATACGACGGAAGATGGCAAGGCACCTAACCTCAAGGACAATGAAGCCCTTAAGGAAGCCTTCCGTACCCTCAAATCCATGAATGATGCGGGCTTGCTGAATGTCCACAATGACTGGAGCCAAATGCTGCAAGCCTTCAACAAAGGCACCGTTGCGACTGTGCCGCAAGGTAACTGGATTACACCATCTGTGACAGCTGAAGCTAGCCAATCTGGCCAATGGGTGGTAGTGCCTTGGCCTCGCCAAAATGTAGCAGGCTCAGTCAATGCCTCTAACTTAGGTGGGTCTTCCTTCATGTCCTCAATGTTAAGAGGCAAGGAAGTACGCTGATTTCCTAGGGCCAAGACCTTCGGCTCTAGCGAAGAATTCTACCGCTGTATTATGAAGGAAGTCGAGTGCCTTTAGGGACCTATCAACCACTCCTTAAGACGGATGCCTACGACCAAGCGGTACCATACTTCGGTAATCAGAAGATTTATAAGGACTTCGCTGAATGGTCTACTAAGATTCCTGCCGTTAACTACGGGGAACATACTTACGCTATGGAAAGTATTGTTGTGGATGCCTTCAACCAATACCTCAATGGTGCAGACCTAGACCAAGTGCTGACTGAAGCCCAACAACAAGCAGAGAATCAAATTCAATAATGACATCCAGAGGCAACAAGGCATCCCTACAGACTTGTTGCCTCTTCTATTTAAGGAGGTAGGTAGGATGTTCAAACTCAATCACTTCGCCCGAACCAAGATCCTGGGTTGGTGCTTTATCGTGGTGCCCACCCTCTTGATTGGCCTCTTTTACTTCTATCCGATGGTACAGACCTTCCTCTTGTCCCTATCAGCAGGGAAGGGGAACCAACTCAAATTCGTCGGTCTAGCCAACTATCAACGCTTACTCAGTGACCCGGTCTTCTTGACAGCCCTTGGCAATACGCTGATTTTTCTGGTTTTCCAAGTGCCACTCATGGTCATTCTGGCCATCTTCTTCTCGGTCTTGCTCAATCAGAAAACTCTCAAATGGCGGGGCGTTTTCCGGACCCTCGTCTTCTTGCCCTGTGTGACCTCTCTGGTTGCCTATTCCCTGATCTTCAAGTATTTGTTCGGGAATGAGGGTATTGTCAATCAGCTCCTGGTGAATTTACATATTGTCAGTGAACCCATTATGTGGCTATCTCATCCGGTCTGGGCTAAGGTCCTGGTCATTATTGCCATTACTTGGCGTTGGACAGGCTATAATATGATCTTCTTCCTGGCTGCCCTGCAAAATATCGACCCACAAATCTATGAAGCGACGAGATGTCGATGAGGGCCTCAAATGGCGGACCTTCTTCAGCGTGACCGTTCCCCTCTTAAGACCGGTCATTCTCTTCACTTCGATTACCTCACCATCGGGACCTTGCAACCTTCGACGAACCCATGAACTTGACCAAGGGTGGGCCAGGGAATGCCACCCTGACCATCTCCCCAGTATATCTACAATATTAGCTTCAAGTTCACACCCGACTTCGGTTATGCGGCCGCTGTCTCCTATGCCATCGTCTTCCTGGTGGTTATCTTCTCAATTATTCAGCTAAGGTGGGGAATCAACATGAAAAGAACTAAACATCTTGGGTCTTACCTCTTCTTGGGGCTAGCCTCCATCATCTTTTGCTTTTCCTTCTATTTCCTTTTGGTCAGTGCGACCAATACCAGTTTAGATGTTACTAACGGTCGGCTCTTACCAGGTAATGCCTTGTGGCAGAATCTGACCAATTTATTCAGCCAGACCCAGATGCGGGGCGCCTTAATTAACTCTGCTATTGTGGCCCTCTGGCAGACAGTCCTAGCCTCTTAGTAGGGTCATGTAGCGGGCTATGGCTTTGAAGTCTATCGCTCCCGGCCAAGGGACATTGTCTTCAATATCCTCTTGATCTCCATGATCGTCGCCATTTGCGTACCATCATTATCCCACTCTTCCGCTTCTTCAGCCAACTGTCTTCGGTTAGCTCGGCCATTGGGATTAACTCTTATGCCCTCTGTCTATTTGCCTTTTTGTGGCGACTGCCTTCCTCATCTTCTACTTCAGGCAGAATACCAAGATGTTCTCCAAGGAATTGCTAGAAGCAGGGCGAATTGACGGCTTATCTGAGTCAGGGTCGCTTCGTCCGAATCTTCATGCCGACTATGAAGAATACCTATCTGTCATGGCAGGGATTATTGTCTTCATGTCCAGCTGGAACAACTATCTCTGGCCCTTGATTGTCTTGCAGACGCCTGACAAACAGACCGTGCCCCTCTTAATTTCCAACTTAGGGTCCTCTTATTCGCCAGATTTCGGTCTCATGATGACGGCGATTAGTATTGCGACCCTGCCAACCATTGCGATTTTCTTCATCCTACAACGTCACTTCGTTGCAGGTATGTTAGGTTCTGTCAAATAAGGGAAAGGAGCTCAAGCATGTTAATCCATCCATATTTTGAAGACCCTCAATTAGTCAGTGTGGGAGCCCTAGACCAACGGGCCTACACTATTCCCTATGCGAGTTGGGACCAGGCTAAGCAGGCTACCAATCGGCGAGACTCTTCTTCTTATCTTGACTTGAATGGCATCTGGAACTTTAAGTATTTCCCTAATGTGCGGACGATTGAGGCCCCTTACTGGGAGCAAGCTCAAGTCTTGGACTGGGACCAAATTCCGGTGCCCAGCTGTTGGCAAATGCAGGGCTATGACCAGATTCAATACTCTAATACAGAGTTCCCGATTCCCTATGATCCGCCTTATGTGCCATATGACAATCCGGCGGGGCTCTATCAACGCAGCATTGACATAGAGGACTGGACCGAGTCAAGTACTTATGAACTAGTCTTTGAAGGGGTAGACTCGGCCTTCTATGTCTGGGTCAATGGCCATTTTGTGGGCTATGACCAAATATCCCATGCGACTTCTATCTTCGATATCAGCAACTATCTGGTAGCTGGCGGCAACCGTCTAAGCGTCTTAGTGCTTAAGTGGTCCGACGGGACCTATCTGGAAGACCAGGACAAGTTCCGTAATAGTGGTATTTTCCGCGATGTCTACCTACTTAAGCGGCAGCCGACACGCATGCTAGATTTCAGTCTCACGACTCAGCTTTCCCCTGATAGTCAGACTGGCTACTTAGGCTTGTCTGTCACGGCCACAGCGGGTTTGGCGCAAGGTCACTATGAGCTCTATGCGCCTGACGGAGGTTTAGTAGGAGAGGGTAGTCTGCCCCTAGGACAGCCAGACTGGCAAGTCGAAATTCCCAACCCTCAGATCTGGTCCTCAGAGGCCCCACATGTCTATAGCCTTTACTGGCAGGTAGGGGAGGAGTACTATCGCCACCAGGTAGGGATTCGTCAGCTAGCTATCCAAGACAATTGCCTCTATATCAATCATCAGCCACTTAAGCTTTTGGGTGTCAATCACCATGATTCTTGGCCGGATACGGGGGCGACGGTGACCCTGGAACGTCAACGTCAAGACTTGCTTCTTATGAAGGACCTGAACTTTAATGCTGTGCGAACCGCCCACTATCCTAAGTCGCCAGAATTCTATGAGCTCTGTGACCAGCTTGGTTTTTATGTCATTAGCGAGACGGACTTAGAATGTCATGGCGTCGTGGATCTCTATGGCATGGGCGGGAACGACAACTATAACCTACTCAGCCTACGATGACCGCTTTCTAAAGCAGGCTTGCCTAGCGCGCATGATAGCCAATGTTCGAGCCCTCAAGAACTTCAGCTCCATTATTATGTGGTCGGCCGGGAATGAGTCCGGCTATGGCCCTAATATTGAAGCCATGTTGCAGGCTGCCAGACAGGAAGACCCAAGCCGGCCGCTCCACTATGAAGCCTACTGGTATCACAAGCCTGATGTGACCTATGACACCCAGTACTTGGATGTTTGGAGCCGTATGTACCCGAGTGTCGAAGAAATCGAGGCCACCTATTTCCATGAAGGGGGCGCCTATGCGCCACTGGATCGGCCTTTCATCCTCTGTGAATATGCGCATGCCATGGGGAATGGGCCAGGCGATTTGGCTCATTACTATGATTGTATGATGCGCCATCCTGAATTCATTGGGGCCTTTGTCTGGGAGTGGGCGGACCACGCCATCGAACTCCAAGGTGTGACTAATCAAGGGGCTTGGAACCAAGGCCTGCCGGTTTACCGCTATGGTGGGGATCACGGTGAGTACCCTCATGCTGGCAACTTCTGTATGGATGGCCTGATGTATCCGGATCGTCGGCCACATACCGGGGCACTGGAATATGCTCAAATTCATCGGCCAGTTCGCTTAGTGAACCATGACTTAGAGAGAGGGTGTCTAAGCTTCCGCCATGACTACCACTTCACCAAATTAGAAGACCAAGTCTGCCTGGAAATGACCCCTTATGATGTAGCCGGCCAGCCCCTAGCAGGGGTGAGGGTCACTGACTGGCAGGCTGAGCCAGGCCAAGAAGCGACCGTCTTCCTGCCTAAGGACTGGGACTTGACCCAAATGTCTCACATTCGTCTCCGCTATTTGCGCCAAGGAGACGACGTCTGCTTGGGCCAAGACCAAGTTCGCTTGCGGGACATTGAATGGCCACAAGCTAAGTCGCTTGGTCACGAGCCTGAGACGCCTTGGCTGACCGAGACCCTAAGAGATTTCACCATGCATTGGCGGGATCAGGCGGTGACCTTCAGTAAGGCCAATGCCGCCCCAAGCTCATGGCAGTCTGGCCAAGAAGAAATCTTAGCAGGCCCGGGTGACTGGACCATCTGGCGGGCGCCAACGGATAATGACCGCGTGATTGTGGCAGAGTGGCGCCAGGCAAACTATGACCACAGTCTGGTTCGGGTGCACAGCCTGAGGGCTGAGACCATCAATCACCAAGTCTGCTTGCACTTTGAAGCAGTTTTGGCGGGAGTAGGCCGTCAGCCAGCCCTTAGTTTCCAAGGGCATTGGTGCCTAGATCAAGAGGGTCGCCTGAAGCTGAGCCTGGAAGGGCATCGACCTAAGGAAATGGTGGAATTGCCACGCTTTGGCTTAGTCCTACCGATGGTGGATGCAGACCGAGTTTCCTATATTGGTTATGGACCTTATGAGAATTATGTGGACAAGCATCACAGTAGCTATTGGGGCTACTTCGAACAGTCTGCCCAAGACTTGTACGAACCTTATGTCACTCCGCAAGAGAATGGCGCCCACCAAGTGACCAAGCTAGCAGTCCAACAAGGTCCCTTGGCGCTGAATGTGGCTTCGTCTCATTCCCTATCCTTCAACCTCTCGCCGTATTCAACACGCCAACTAAGCCAGGCGCGCCATCGAGACGAGCTGGTGGAAGAGGGCGTCTATTATCTCCATCTAGATTATAGACAGGCTGGCATTGGCTCCAACTCCTGTGGCCCGCGCCTCCTACCGGAATATCGCTTAGATCAAGCAAGCTTTAAACTAGATTGGACATTTGAGCTAAGATAAAGAAGATAAGCAACCACCCGTATAGCGCGGGTGGTTTTTGTCAGAGAGGGGGCGCCACGTCGTGTTGGAAGTGTGCGATGTCGCGTTGGGGGTCCAATGCGACGTGGCTCGTGTAGGAAGCGAGTATTTTTGAGGCAAAAAGGGAGAAAAAGTGTGAGCCACGTCGTATTGGAAGGTGGCGATGTCGTGTTGGAGGCCCAACGCGACGTGGCTCAACTCAGGAAGTGGGCAATTTGAGGAAAATAGAAAAAGCGTGAACCATGTCGTATTGGAAGTGTGCGATGTCGCGTTGGAGGTCCAATGCGACGTGGCTCAACTAGGAAGTCGCATTTTGATGGAAAAAGAAGGTAAGCGAGAGCCATGTCGTATTGGCGGTGTGCGATGTCGCGTTGGGAGTCCAACGTGACGTGTCTCAAAAATGTAAGCTGAAAGCTGAGCTGTTGCAGGGCATATTTTTAAGGCATTATTAACATAGTTATGTCGCTAACTCAATCTTCCACTGTTAATTATTCAACTTTTAGGTTAAAATTGAGATAAGTCAGATTAATCTCCATTTTCAATGTTTTCGGACCATTACATTGTGCTAGGGATTATCTGGCTTTTTCTGTTTACACACATACAGGGCATTTTTGGCTTAAAAATAAGCCAAGACACGTCCCTAAATGAAAGGGGATACACTGAGCACAATTTGCTGTTCTAGATTAGGCATGAGATTGTGCTCAAAGGCTGTTTAAGGCGAGAGAAAGCGTAAGTATAATAGAGATAGGGAGGAGAACGTGTTTACAAATGAGCTCATAAAGAAATACCAATTTTTCCTGAATTATACTAATTCTTCCAATTGGGGAGTTAGAGAATTTGTCCAATAGTAGTAGGAGAAGCATCCTTCAGATATTCTGAGAATCAATGAAGCGCTGAGTCACTTATTACTTCCAAACATAAGAATTGAGAATGACCTAATCAGAGTACCCGCTATTTCAAGCGGTGAGCTACTAGGTCATGTAGATATAAGCAGTAGATCCTATATTTTTCAACATGAACGGTCGGATATGATTATTCTCTATTTGCTGTTGTATCCAGACTACATATCCAACTACCATTTGCAAGACTTGTTGCGAATGAGCAAAAACTCAGTGGTAGCTGATTTGAAAGATATTCGGGAATTGCTAAAAAATCAATCAATCTCATTACAATATATCGCGTAGTGAGGGCTATTATTTGGAAGGAACAGGCAGCCAGCTAAGGCAATTACTAGAGCGCACGATTGAGAAGTTAATGCGTCTAGAGAGTGGACGATTTATCTTAGATTATGTGCTCAAGGAATGTCGCATAGCAACTAAGGATGCAGCCATCTTCTCTCAAATCCGAATGCTGAGTGAAAAATATCAGCTTACCTTTATTTTCGAAAACGTGAAAATAGTTTCGCTCGTGATGTCTGTTCTAAATGAAATCGAGATTGAAGGCGACTATCAAGTAAATCAAGAGTACTACCGTAATATTAAGGCAACAGTCCTATTGAAGCTAGTGGAAGAACTTGAAGAAGAATATCCAAGGCTGGCTAAAGAAAGAGACTATATTCTATCGCGACTAGCAGGATGCCTACAAGGCAACTTGGATTTAAACCCTGATCCGACAGTAGTGCAGATTATGGACGAAATTATCAAGCAAGTAAAAGCCAATACTGGCCTTGAGTTCCCGATGGGGATTCCCTTCAGGAAGAATTTATATGCCCATTTGTATCCGTCTTATTATCGCCTTTTGTTCAATATTTCTTTGCATAATCCCTTAACCCATCAGATCAAGAGAGAATATCGTTCCCTGTATGAATTAATTAGACGCAGTTTAAAACCGCTAGAAGAGATGACGGGCAAGCCATTATCTAGCGACGAAATTGCCTACTTCACTATACATTTTGGTGGGTATTTACAAGCCAAAGTCAAGCATAAAGAAGCGAAGGATTTAAGGGCAATGATCGTTTGCCCCAACGGGGTCAGTACATCCTTGATACTGCAATCTGAATTGGAGAAAATATTTCCAAGGATGGAATTTCAGTCAATCTCAAGGAGTCATTTTAAGACTGTAGATAATATGGAGAGGGATGATGTTCAAGTTATTTTTTCAACCACTCATTTAGAAAGTCAAGACAAGGTCTTCCTAGTTAAGCCCTTAATGACGTCTATTGAAAAAATCCTCTTAAAACGAAGGGTGTATGAATACTTGCACCTGGAAAAAGAGGATGTAGTATCAATAGACGAATTAATGGGGATTGTGGCCAAATACACCACTATCAAGAATGAAGAAGGCCTAAAGAATGAGTTAATCCATTATCTTTTTGCTCAAAACAATCAACAATTATTAGGAGGTGATTCTTTGACTGATCTATTAAAAGAAGAATTGATTCAACAAGTAGACAGTGTGAGTACCTGGCAAGATGTCCGCTTCGACTTAGTACTAGCCACTGCTTGCCCATGGCTATATTGAAGAATCTTATATTCAGGCCATGATAGCGTCCATTAATGAAACAGGGCCATATATTGTCTTGGCGCCCAAAGTAGCTGTACCTCATGCCTCTCCTGATTCAGGTGTGCATCAACTAGGCATTAGTTTATTGCGAGTAAAAGAACCTGTCGATTTCTCTGAAGATGACGATGACGACAAGAAGGTTCAATTGATCTTTTGTCTTAGTCGCAGTAGATTCAACTGCACTTAAGAACTTACAAGAGTTGGCCTTGATTTTTAGATGATGAAGAGGCAATTGATTCCTTAATTGCGACTTCTGACCCAAGAAATATTGGCTATTATTGAGAAAATCATAGAGGAAGGAGGAGAGTAACTTGATTAAGGTAGTCACTGTTTGTGGTAATGGTATTGGTAGTAGTTTATTACTACGTTTCAAGGTAGAAACAATTGCTAAGGATCTAGGGATTGACGTAGATGTGGAATCATGCGATTCCAATGCGACAGTTAGTAAGAATGCAGATTTGTATGTAACCGTAAAGGAATTTAAAGATATATTCCCAGAAGGTACGAAAGTTTGCCTTGTGCCAAGTTATACCAATCGCAAGAAAATTGAAACGGAACTTGTTCCAATCTTAAAAGAGATGGCGAATCAGTAATATAACTAGCATTAAAAGAAGGAGGAAGTACAATGAATGGCATTTTGACATTTTTACAAAACATCTTTAAGTGAACCGGCTTTCTTAATGGGTTTAATTGCTTTTTATTGGTAGCATTAAAAACGCCTGGACATAAGGTCTTAACAGGTACCTTAGGGCCTGTTTTTAGGTTATTTGATGTTGCAGCGAGGTGCAGGCGTTATTCAAGCTAACTAGGACCTTTAGCAAGATTAATTGAAGAAGGTTTTGGCATTACTGGGGTTGTGCCTAATAACGAGGCTGTTACCAGTGTGGCAACAAATTTTAGATGTAGAAACCATGTCTATCTTAATTGTGGGCCTGGTCTTAAACCTCTTATTTGCAAGATTCACTCGCTTTAAGTATATCTTTTTAACCGGGCATCATAGCTTCTTCATGGCTTGCTTGTTATCAGCAGTGTTAGGGGCCATCGGATTTAAAGGCGTAACACTTGTCTTAGTTGGTGGCTTCTTCCTAGGGTAGCTTGGTCGGCAATTTCACCTGCTATCGGACAACGATACACTCAAGGTGACAGACGGTGATGAAATTGCTATGGGGCATTTTGGAAGCCTTGGCTACTAGTTATCAGCTTGGATTGGTGAGAAAGTAGGGAAAGATAGCAGAAGTACTGAGGAATTAGAAATCTCTGAAAAATGGAGCTTCCTCAGAAACACCACGATTTCTACGGGGATTGTGATGGTTGCCTTCTATCTAGTCGGAGTAGTAGCTTGTTTAGTTCGTAACCCACAGGCAGTGCAAGAATTAGCTGGAGGTAAGAATCCATTTATCTTTGCAGTTATTAGTGGGCTAACATTTGCAGTGGGTGTGTCCATTGTCTACTCAGGCGTCCGTATGATTCTGGCAGACTTAATTCAGCCTTCCAAGGTATTGCAACCAAGATCATTCCGAATGCAGTTCCGGCGGTGAGACTGCAGTATTCTTCCCATATGCCCCAACGGCCGTTATTATCGGCTTCGCCTTTAGCTTCCTCGGAGGCCTGATCGGCATGTTCATTCTTGGCGCAATCGGGGGTGTCTTAATTATCCCAGGTATGGTGCCACACTTCTTCTGTGGCGCAACGGCAGGTATTTATGGTAATGCAACTGGTGGGCGCAAAGGTGCGGTTATTGGCTCATTTGTCAATGGTTTATTCCTTGCCTTCCTGCCTGCTACTCTATTACCAGTCTTAGGCCAACTAGGTTTCGCCAATACGACCTTCGGAGATTTTGACTTTGGGATCTTTGGGATTTTATTAGGACGCGTAGGAGAGTCTGTCGGTTCAGTCGGTATCTATGTTGTTGCTGCCGTATTGGCAATCGTGCTGATTCTGCCATCTATCCTAACCAAGTCTAAGGAAGCATTGAATAATGTAACGGAGGAGGAATAGGCAAATGAGCAAAAGCATTATCAATTAAAAGTATTTTTCGGATGGCGCTGTCTTGGAAACGATGCTGCATGATTTAAATTCAGGCTTAGTGACAGGTTTTACAACCAATCCTAGTTTAATGAAAAAAGCAGGAATTACTAGCTACATTGGTTTTGCTAAAGATGTCTTAAAAGAGATTACGGATTATCCTGTATCATTCGAAGTGTTTGCAGATGATTTAGAAGGAATGGAGCAAGAAGCGCGGAGAATTGCAGCCTTAGGCGATAATGTCTACGTTAAAATCCCGGTCACCAACTCTAAGGGTGAGTTTACCGCCCCATTAATTGATAGATTGACTGCAGAAGGAATCAAAGTCAATGTGACTGCTATTTTTACGGTTGAACAAGTTCGAGAAGTAGTGGATGCGCTCAAGAGTGGAACCCCAGCAGTGGTGTCCGTTTTTGCAGGACGCATTGCGGATACAGGCGTTGATCCAATGCCAATCATGCAAGAGGCACTTGCGATTTGCCGTGAGAAAGAAGGCGTTGAGCTATTATGGGCTAGTCCGCGCGAGACCTTCAACATCTATCAAGCGGATTCCCTAGGAGTGGACATCATCACCTGTACTTCGAGACTTGATTAAGAAGTTAGAATTAAAAGATAAGGATTTAACTGAATATTCTCTTGAGACAGTCCAGATGTTCTTAAGGGATAGTTCTAGCCTAGGATTTTACCATCTTAGAGTGCAGAGATTTTTAACATTATCAATTACTAGTACAATCATACAATGTAGACTGAATAGAGCAATCTTCTGGTAGAGGAGGATTGCTCTGTTTTTGTATATGCCCCAATAGTAATGAGTAGAGCTAAATTATATTTTTGAGAGATTGATTTTCAAGATCTGATTGCATTGGGAAAAGAAGTTTGCTTTAGGTACAATGCAAATTGCTAATGAAATAAGATAAATGGAAATTTCCTATGAGCTTTTTTAAAAAGAATAGATCAAAGGCAGGAAGCAACAAAGAGCAATAAAAGTCAAATATGAACTGTTAAAATCCTCGCTTTATCAAAATTTAAAGGGAATATCATCGAAGAACAGGACTTTCATCAACTCCGTGAGTTTTATACGACCCAAATTGTAGATAGTGATATGATTCTTGAAAAACAAGATCGAGAAACGAAAAAAGCTATATCAAAAGAGCATCTGTAATCAACTCTTACCGATACAAAATAAAAGATTGTAGTTCCATGAAAGGAAAGATTGCAGCAGAAATTCTGGAAGATATAGTTTCTAGAAGATTCGGTTTTATACGGAAGATTTTTTTGTTGGTGAAAGAAAAGAGCGATTGAACACTGAGTGAAGCAAAAGATTCGAGAGAACCTTTTGGAACTAAAATCAAATCTTGAGCATGAACAAAATGAAGATACGAAATTTTAAAATACAGTTTCATGAACGTTTCAAGAGTAGTATAATAGGAAAAGAAGAGTATCTTGCAGAAAAAGAACACCAGCTTCAAAGGGAATTGGGAGATAGTGGAAGAATTGTCCATTGTTGAAGCTATAATTAAAGAAAATAAGGACACCGAGCATGACTTGAACACAGAGAATCTATATCAGGAGGGAACGCTTGTGAAAGAGTGGTTGGAAGAAGTTGTGGACCGAATTTATGATACGATAAGGATAAAGTGAAGGTGAAGGTGTTTTTAGAGGTCTCTATAAATGATCCATCATTAATTATGCATTAGTGATACAATATCACTAATGCATAATTAATGGATGATATTAGTATTGAAAGTATTAAAGAGGGTACAAACTATGGATATAAATAATTTGCCTGAAAAAGCGATAGGAGAGATCAAGCGATTATATGATAAAGAGATTTTTTGATGAAGAATTTTTAAAGGGATATATATGGATCATATACGCAGAAAAGATAGATTGCTTTTTAGGGACATTGTTTTTAAACCATGTTAGTACTTTCAAGGAAGAGATAAAAATAGTTGAAGAAAAACTCCACCAGGCAACAACGTTATATGATAGATAAAAAGTAAAGTGAAATGTGAATTAATAAAAGGAGAATTGTTATGGTAAAACATAATTATTGGATCAACGCAAAAACCATTAGCTAGTGAAGAGTTAACAAGATACTTTCAAGGAGAAAGTGACTTGAAAGGATATCTATATATAGGATACCCGATAATAGGAACTGTTGAAGGGGCATATCCTATAGATGCATTATAGATTTCTAAGGAGAAGGGATTGGTTATTTTCAATTTAGTTGAAAATAAGAATATTGAAGGTTATGAAGAAATTCAGGATGATTATGCTAATAAAAGTTGAATCTAAACTAAAAAGGATACAAACAATTGGTGAAAAAGACAATTATGTGTTGATATAAATGTAATAACATTTGCTCAGTTTATTGAATCGATAACAGAGCATAGTGAGGACTATCCTTTGTGCAATAATACAACTATAGCAAAATCTATTTCGGAATTAGAATGGCAAGACCAAGAATATTATAATGATTTGGTTTCAGTTCTACAAGCAATTTCAACTATTAGAAAAGGGAAGAAGAGGAGAGAAGTTTTAAAAGTTAATTCGAAGAGTGCTAAGCTAAAAGCGTTAGAAGACTCTATTGCTAATTTAGACAACAGACAGAGTCAAGCGGTAATAGAGACGGTTGAAGGAGTACAAAGGATACGTGGATTAGCTGGATCAGGGAAAACAATAGTACTTGCATTAAAGGCAGCTTATTTGCATGCTCAACATCCTGATTGGAAAATAGCTATTACATTTTCAATACAAGATCTTTTAAAAGGACAACTCAGAAGATTAATTAATACATTTTTATATCGAACAAACAAATGAAGAACCTAATTGGGATAATTTGCAAATTATGCATGCATAGGGGTTTCCTCTGGTGGTGGAGTTAATAATGGGATATACTATACTTTTTGTTCATTGAACAATGTGCAATATAGAGATTATAGAACAGCGAGAAATATATTTGGTTCATTAGATCCTTTTGGAGAAACATGTGAAACAGCATTAGATGAAGCAAAATCTAATGTCATGGAGATATTTGATGCTATTTTAGTTGATGAAGCACAGGATTTTTCACCAAGCTTTTTAAGGATGTGTTATGAGATGTTAAAGAATCCTAAAAGATTGGTTTACGCATATGATGAGCTACAAAATCTAAGAACACAGTCTCTGCCATCACCAGAAGAGATATTTGGTAATTTTGAAAACGGAACACCGAAAGTTAAATTTTATGCTCCTGAGGAAGGAAAACCGCAACAGGATATTATTCTTGAAAAGTGCTATAGAAATTCAAGACCTGCATTGGTGACAGCACATGCGCTAGGCTTTGGCATATATAGAGAGAACGAGGCAGATTCAAAAACAGGTTTGGTACAAATGTTTGAGCAACATTCCTTATGGGGGGATGTTGGATACGAGGTGAAGGAAGGGCTTTTAGCAGATGGAGAGCACGTTATTTTGGCAAGAACTGCATCAAAGTAGTCCGGAATTCTTAGAAAAACACTCAGATATCGATGATTTAATTGAATTTAAGTCCTTTAACAGTCAAAAAGAACAGAATGAATGGGTTGCTCGACAAATAAATAATAATTTAGAAAACGATGAATTAAGGACAGATGATATTATTGTAATTAACCCTGATCCGTTGACTACAAAAGTAAATGTAGCTCCTATTCAGAGCTATGCTTTTTGAAAAAGACATCAATTCTCATACCAGCAGGGAGTAGACACCACACCAGACATATTTTTGCAGAAAAGCAATGACTCAGTGGCATTTACTGGTATTTATAGAGCTAAAGGAAATGAGGCGACCATAGTATATGTTATAAATGCCGAGATCTTGTTATGATTCTTATTATGACTTAGCTAAGAAAAGGAATCAGTTATTTACAGCTACTAACAAGAAGTAAAGCATGGGTAAGAGTTGTAGGTGTTGGAGAAGATATGGATAAATTAATTGATGAGTATAAAAACAAAAGTCTCATAATTATACTTTGGATTTTATTTATCCAGACAAATCTCAAAGATGAACATAGTTAATCGTGATATGAGTGCGGCTGAAAAAGAGTAAAAGTTAAGGAAAGCAAAATAAATATAGAAATTTGATTAAAAAGCTTGAAAATAATGAAATTTTTCTTGGAAGACTTGGGGGAAGAACAGATTGCTCGCCTAAAGAATTGTTGAAAAGGGTGAGTAGATTTAATGCTGACCGCAAAAAATTTATACCAGATAAAAAACATAACAGTTAATATAATTGAAACTGGGCTTTGTGAAGATCAAAATTTTCCATTTCTAAAGGAACTTTCAGAGGGAATTAAAGAGGTGGGTGTGCATCCTTGTGACAATAATGTCTTTTTAAAAGTATTCCATATAAAAATGTATTCGGAGTTGTGTGCTAAAAGAACATTCAATATAAAAAAATGATAGATGGAGCTTTTAATACAAATGCAATATCGATTTAGAAGATAGACTAGAGAGTCACCGATTGTCTTTTTCCACGCACTGATTTAGAGATATTTCAAAGTGAACCGGAGCTTTTATTTGGAAGATGAAATTTATAGTGATATTTTTAGATAGAAGAGTCGTTTCTGTGCCTTTAAGATTTGATTTTGATGATGGAAAAGGATAGTAAAGGGCAGAAGATAAGCCAACCTATTATTCATCCGGTTTCTCCTTAACTATAGGTCAATATAAAAATTGTAGAATACCAGTATCATCTGCGTTGACTCCATATCAGTTTTTAAAGTTTGTTATTATGAATTTTTATAACACTGCTTATATTTCGTATAGTTCTCACTTTACTGAACATAAGGAGTGTTTTGATACAACACTATACCAAGAAGAAACAGAGATAGTAAATGTATGTGCACCTGTTTACAGGAAGTAAGTATCTTTAACTTGACACAAAGTGGAATTGTAAGTACCGTTATGGGAACCACAAGTTTTGGTGTTGAGGCTATTTCGTGGATACAGTAGGACGAAACAAGGAGAAGATAGAAGAATACATCCGGAATCAAGTTCGGGAGGACTAGGTAGCAGAACAACTGAGTTTGTTCGAAGCGACAGATCCTTTCACGGGAGAAAAGTTTAGGAGAAAGTAAGCGAAGCTCTTTGAGAGTTAGCGAGGGAAAGTGGTGCAAGAGGGAAACCGATTCAGTAAGCCCTTTAGGCCGTGGCCGGTAGCAGAGGCTTCCAACCGCAGAGCAAACCGCCCGTTGTCACGGGCGGTTTTGATTATGGGTAATATACAATAATTTGTTCGATCAACCACTTAAGCATTTTAATGAGTACCGGGATCTAGCTTTTTAAAAATTGGTAACTCTTTTGAATAAACAATGCTTACAACAATTAATGTAATAATAGGTATGGTTAATTTTTCCATTTTTAATCAAACCTTTCTATTTAATTAATTGTGAGTGATCAACAACAATCCCGTTTAAATGCCTATTGATTTATACTGAATTCGCTTCGGACACCTTAAAAAGTTTCAGGTTGATCTCCATATTAATCATTGTATCACATGATTTTTATCTATAATTAAAAACAGACACCAAAACGAAGAAACAACATATTACGATTAAAAAGTGTTTTTAATGAGTGTAATTAACAGAGTGCGCATGATAAAAGGTGAAAAATTAAACTAAAATTTTTAAGTGAATAGTAACATGGTCATATCAGAATGGTAGCTAGGAGTTGCTTCGAGCCGTAGATAAAACCGCCCGTGACAACGGGCGGTTTAGATATACCTACACCAAAGTCTCCACCTTGACAACCAGAACAAACGTTCTTATCATATGGGTGTGAGGTGATAAAAATGGAAGTAGTACCCGGATTATGAGGACCGCGGCATGAAGAAGTGGCGGCCCTTCTATTCAAGCCCTGAGCTACGCCTCAGTCTCAATAGTGTCATGAACGAATTTAAGCAACCTTATCAGGCACCGCCTCAGATGACAGCAGAAGAAATTGACCAAGCCCTGGCACGGGCCTTTCGCTATCAGGAGCGTGTCAAAGTAACCTTATCCAGTACCTGGGAAGAGCGCCATGTCTATCACATCGAGCGCATCATTGGGCGGACCAAAGGCTATGTAATTTTGGAGCGCATGCCGATTGAGTACGAGGATATCCGCCACGTTGAGGCCTTGCCGGAAGTGAAGTGGTTCGAATGACGGACGATCCACGCTTTCCCAAACGCGATATTCTCTGTATCGACTGCAAGTCCTTCTTCGCCAGTGTAGAGTGCGCCGAGCGCGGCCTAGACCCCATGACAACAAAACTCTGTGTGGTCTCCCGCGCGCATCTCAAGGGTGGGCTAGTCCTAGCGGCTAGCCCCCGTATGAAGGCAGAGTATGGGGTTAAGACTGGGACCCGCGTCTTTGAACTGCCTAAGCGGGACCCTGAGATTGTTTTAGTCCCACCGCGTATGGGCCTGTACGTTCAACGTAATCAGGAAATCGTCCGTCTCTTCCTGCAATATGTGGCGCCTGAGGATTGCCACCCTTATAGTATTGATGAGGCCTTCCTGGACATTACCAGGAGCTATGCCCTCTTTGGCTCGACCTATCAGATTGCTCGGCGAATTCAGACCCAGGTCATGAAGCAATACGGTATCCCAACCTGTGTGGGCATTGGGGATAATATGCTACTGGCTAAGCTAGCCCTGGACAATGCAGCAAAGAAGAAGCCACCTTATCTGGCCTACTGGTCCTATAAGCGGGTGCCTGAGACCCTATGGAAGATGGAGAATTTGTCGGATTTCTGGGGCATCGGTTCGCGGACCAAGGCCTCTTTGGAGCGCCTAGGTATCTATACAGTGAAGCAACTGGCTCACGCAGATCCACGCAAACTCAAGAGACACTTCGGGGTCCTAGGCCTAGAACTCTATCATCATGCCAACGGCTTGGACGGCAACCTTATCCACCAACCCTACCAGGAAGTCAGCAAGTCCTACGGCGCCTCGCAAATCCTGGAGCGGGATTATTGGTCCATGGAAGAAGTGGCCCTAGTCCTTCGGGAAATGGCCGAGCAGGTGGCTGCCCGACTGAGGAAGGGCCATCAATTAGCCGGTGAGCTCTCGCTCTTCATTGGTTACGCTCATGATGTAATCCCCCGCCATTCTGGTGGCCAAATGCAAATTGAGGCCACGGACGTTAGCCTTAAAGTCATTGAGGGAGCCATCTATCTCTTGAAGAAGCACTACCTGCCTCAACCAGTCCGCAGTATCGGTATCTCAGCGGGCAAGTTACGCCCTAAGGACTATCTGCAACTGTCCCTGTTTGAGGATGTGGAAGAAGTCAAAGAACAAGAGGCCCTTGATAAGGTGGTAGATAAGATACGCGAGCGCTATGGGTTCGGTAGCTTGGTGCATGCGAGTAGTCTGCTACCTGGGGCGACGGCTATAAAAAGGGAAGGGCTTATTGGTGGGCATAAAGAATAAAACTACCAATTACGCAATCCCATACCTAGCCTTTTGAACAGAGTTGCAGTCTAGCACGCAAGTTAGTGAGGGTGTGGGGCAGGCCCCACAGAGTTGACCAAAAGAGAAAAAAATGGAATGTATGGATGACAGATTATATTATTATGGAAGGAAGAAAAAGCTTAATTATCTGAGTGTTATTTATAAAGACGAAGTAGTGCTACTATTGCAACTAAATGCTTACGTAAGTAGGAATTGAGGGCTTTTTAAAGTATCATTTTTCTGTTTTGTTGATATAATGAACTAGTGATTGTGCATTTCTAAACAGGTGTTTATATATGAGTTAGAGAGAAACACAAATGATAATTTTTCGGGACTAACGAAATTCAGAATATGTAAGATAAGATAGTGAGGAAAACATGAAAAAACTAAATACGATAGATTTATTTTCGGGAGCAGGCGGGCTTAGTCAGGGGTTTGAGCAAGCAGGCTTTAATATTATTGCTGGTATAGACTTTGATGATGCAGCGTTAAAGACATACGCCCATAATTTCAAAAAAATCTCTGTAGCGTGAAAACTGATTTATTTGATGAAGAGCAAGCAATCGCAGATATTGAAAAAGCGATTGACGGGAAGAAAGTAGATGTTATTATTGCTGGCCCCCCGTGCCAAGGCTTTAGTTTAACTGGCTCTCGAGACATAAATGATTCAAGGAATAAGTTATATGTTGCAGTGGTACATGCTGTTAAGCATTTTAAACCAGATGCGTTTCTAATTGAAAATGTACCAGGAATGGCTACCTTGTATGGTGGAAAAGTAAAAGAACAGATTGTCAATACATTCGAAGATATGGGGTATGCAGTTTCAGTCACCGATAAGCCTTTGTTAGCGACTGATTTTTGGTGTGCTCAAATGAGAAAAAGAATGTTTTTCGTAGGGTTTAAAAAAGAAAAAGGATATTCCACTTTTGAATTTCCTTCTCCATATTTGGTACCAGAAAACTATATAGGTACTGCTGATGCAATATCTGATTTACCTTCATTAGAGTATGACCTTGGCCATGAAGATGTGGCATATGAAACTGAGACTGTAAGTGAATACCAACAAATGATGCGAGAGGGATCAGATGCAATTCATAATCATATCGGTACTCGTCACACGGAAGAGGTTCAGTGGGTGATTAGTCAAGTTCCAGAAGGTGGAAACTATAAAGATTTACCACCAGGCGTAGGCGAATCAAGAAAATTTAATGAAGCATGGACTCGATACCATAGTCAGAAACCATCTAAGACTATTGATACTGGACATCGTAATCATTTCCACTATAAGTGGAATCGGGTTCCTACAGTGAGAGAAAATGCTAGGTTGCAGTCATTCCCAGATAGATTTAAATTCTTGGGGACTAAGACTCAACAGAATCGACAAGTTGGTAATGCAGTGCCTCCTCTATTGGCATAAGCTATTGCCGAAAAAATGAAATACCATTTTAAGAAGGGTTGAGAATGAGCAGATTAAGAACAATTGAACTGTTTGCCGGAGCTGGTGGACTAGCGGATGGTTTTGAGCAGACCGGTAAGTATGACCTTCTTGCCTCAGTAGAGTGGAAGATTCCTCAAGTGCGGACACTTAAGAAAAGAATGTTAACTAAATATAAAATGTTAGATGCAGACGATAGAATTCTACATTTTGATATTCAGCGTACAGAAGAACTATTGAATGGGTGGTCCAAAGATGCTGAGTTTGCGTCAAGTGAAGGATTATATTCACTAGTAGGGATAATAAAGTTGATTTGATTTCCGGAGAGCCACCATGTCAAGCCTATTCTCTTGCAGGGAGAGTTCGTGACGTAAAATGGAATGAAAGACGATTATCGCAACTTTCTATTTGAGGCATACATAAGAGTCGTCGAGCATTTGTGCAAAAGTAATCATGTTGAGAATGTTGAGGAATACTTAGTGCAATTCCAACAGGGGAAAAAATCACCGAGTTAATTCGCAAAGCCTTTGATGATATCGGGTATGAAATTATTGATGATTTAAGACAGTTTGCTTTAATTGATCTATCGAAGTATGGGGTTCCACAACGCCGAAAAAGGGTGATTATTATTGGAATTCGCAAAGACTCTGATATCGACTATCAAGAGATACTGAAACATTTTTATGTTGATATTTTAGCGAAGCATCAGGAAGAAACAAAAACTGTAAAAGACGCTATTGCTGATTTGCCACCAATCTATCCACTTGAGGTTCAATCTAGACGCAATGCATATGAAAATAATAGTGCCATCAATGGACACGTAGCTAGATACCATAGTCAGAGAGATCAAGAAATATTTAGTATTCTCGCACAGGATATTGAATCTGGGCGTGAGGAGTACGCTTCGATTGAAGCGCTAAAATCTTTGTATTACAAATACACGGGGAAGCAATCAAATATTCATAAGTATCATGTACTTAGATGGAATATGCCAAGCAATACCATTCCTGCGCATCTTAAGAAAGATGGATTGAGACATATCCACCCTGATCCCTTACAGAAACGAACAATAACTGTACGTGAGGCTGCAAGAATTCAAACCTTTGATGATGATTTCATGTTTGAAGAGAGTCAAAGTGATAACTATGAAATGATTGGGAATGCTGTTCCACCAGTATTTGCCAAAAAATTGGCTCTATCGGTACCTATACTATTAGACATATTAAAGAAAGCAGAATCCAGATAGCAAGGAGCAAATTACTATGGTATATAATGCTACAGCGGCACTTAATGACTTCCAAGATATTCTCAGTGATTTTGAAGTAATCGTGGTAATTGATAATACGGGTGGTCAGGGGCAAGTAATCGAACTTAGCAATGGGGAGAAAGTTGTTGTCTTTCTAGCCCCAATTGGATATAACTCTAGTGCGAACAAGCGCTATTTTGATGCTAGAGATAGTGGCGCAAGCAAGAGAATTATCACAAATCAATATGCTTTAGAGCATCGTTTGAAATATTTTTACCTTGGAGTTCGACCGGAACTATATGGTAATGAATATGTTTTTTCCCTAGAATGTCCTGAGGGTATTCTACAACAGACTTCCGGGAATATTGGCGCAAGACGTGGTGATGTGGGGAATCAAATAAACTTCAGCAGATCTTTTCAGCCTACCGGGAGTTTTGAGCGCCTTAGAACACAACAAGGGATTTATATCTCTTGTATTCATAAGGATAATCTAGAATCTTACTTCAGCATGTATGACAATCGGTTGATGCTTGAAATTCTTAATAATGAAGAACCGCTAGATCTCCATGAAATTGAGCAAGATGTGTCTATAGGCAATCAGGTTCAACCAAATGATGTCGGAGAAGGTCAAGTTGATTTGATTTGGAATAAAATTTATTATGGAGCACCAGGTACTGGTAAGTCTTATGGTGTTTCTGAGGAAATCAAATCAATGTACCCTGACTATATAGAGGAAGAACCTGCTGAATATGTGGTTCGTACAAGCCTACATCCAGAATATACCTACAGTGATTTTGTTGGGCAAGTTATGCCAGTTAAGAATGGTGATGATATTACTTATGACTTTAAGCCAGGAGTCTTTACGAATGCCTTGAAGAAGGCAATAGAATTACCGTCAAGAGTTGTCTATTTAGTGCTCGAAGAATTATCTCGAGCGAACGTTGCAGCTGTAGTTGGCGATTTGTTTCAGTTGTTGGACCGAAACGATAATGGTATTTCGCAGTATAAAATTTCAAACCCTATTATCGCTAAAGAAATACACGGTAATAACTGCGAAAATGATGATATACGGTTGCCAGCCAATCTCCTTATTCGTGGGACCGTTAATACAAATGACCAAAACGTGTTTGTTATGGACACAGCTTTTAAACGGCGATTTGAGTGGGAGTATGTGTCCACTGATCCAGTGACAGGAGCCAATGGAGAATTTCTGAATAACCCTGAGATTGAATATCAAAGAGGTAGTAGAGTTAGTTGGTGTGACTTCTATCAAGCTGTTAATGATTATATAACTAGAGAGATGGAGCTAGGTGAGGATAAGCAAATAGGACAGTTCTTTATTAAATTTGCTGACCAAGACTACAGTGACCGTAATCAAACATTGATTCAGAATAAATTACTTCAATACTTATGGGAAGATGTCGATAAAGCGTCGTTTAACGCAAGACTATTTTCTAGCGCGATCAAGAACTTCTCTACCTTATACAAGATGTTTGAATCAGGAGAGAGAGTATTTAGTACTTTGTTCCTTAATAGCTTAGGTACACCAAATTCTAATACGACGCCAACTGAGGCAGACACTTCAGAAACTGAAGGTGAGTCAAATGCCGAAGCGGAAGAGTAAGATTGTTTTTCAAATTGATGGTCAACCACTGTTAGAAGAAAATAGAAAGAGCTTCTCGCTATCCGCAGAAAATAGAGATTTCAACTTCTATCGGAAAAATCAACCAATAAATAACTTTGTGGGTATTGTCATTAGGCCAGATAGTGAAGTTCTTGTCTCTCTGCCAAAGCACTACTACAATCCAAAGTCGGATTCTATTGGCGAACATGATGCGGAGTTATTATTCAGGGTCTTGCTTAAGCAGCAAGTAAAAGAGGGGTATAAATATAGTGCGGACTCCGATGATTTCGAAATTTCATACCCATTTCAGGCTTTCTATAATATTCTTAAAGTACTACAAGCAGTATGGGCTATATCGAGAAAGCTACGAGATAACAAAACCTAGTTACGAGCACAAAATATCCTGGAAGGATACAATTCGAAAATCATCAAACATTATCAATAGAGGAAACTTAATATTTGTACCTCTTCATATTAAGAAAACCCTAGATAGGGATGTGTTTTTTAAGTGAGTGCATGTCATTCGCCCTTACCTATACTATTGATACATTTTTCATTCTTAATTAAAGAAAAAGTTTTCCCTTGATTAGAAGTGAGAAACTTGATTTTTTTGGAACAACAAGACTTATGTCATAAGACTAGCTTCGTAAAAATTCAAGGAGAGATGTTTTAAAGATATTCATAAAAAGCTAATAAGAGACCTCATAAAATTTTTACTCTGAGTTGGATAATTCGGGGAGTGTCTTTATTAAACACTATAATTTCGAATTGGTTTGGGAATCGATGGTTGAGAGCTATCTTAGAAAGCATTTTGTGGGAATCAACCACTCCGAAGACGGTATTTCTAATGTTAGATGTTCAAAAGAAGGATTAGTATTCATCAAAAATGGGGATAAGAAACTCAAATTTCAAAAAACTACTGAGCATGTAGACACTGCAAGAAAATTTCGGCTTCAGCCAGATCATTATGCAATTGAAACTGATTCAAAAGCCAGAAGTATACAATATATCTTTGATGCAAAGTACTACAATGAAATCACTGACTTGAATTACAAACAAGTATCCTATCACGCCTTCCTACGAAATCAAGCCGACATTACCCACAGTGCGCTTATTGCGCCAACTGAGCCTCATGGTAAACTTATGGGCAGCCGGAGGCACTTAGAGATGAATCAAACTATTACAATAATTTGGAAGAAAATAATTATTTGGGAGCATTACTTACCTATTAAGGAAGTTATGGAAGATTATCTAAACTAGGTTCACATTGCGATGATAGGTTAGCTATGCGAATTAAATGAATAGCGTGTATAGAATATACTGAAATATATCTTTGTTTTTGGTGGAACATTGACTTTATATCAATCCAGTAAGTTGGTTAGTTAGCTAAACTCTCACTAGTACATCTAGCAGGGAGTTTTTGTATCTATTGTCGTCATTTATAGGAAGCTATAAAAGCATTATTCATGTATTTACTCAGTGACCCTCTTCTCTTCTATAAGTTAGACGGAGTGACCTATCTCTTGATGAATAAAACAGCTAAAACTAAGCGAACTTATTGAGGTAAGATCCATTAACTATATGCTGCAATGTGCAAAACATCATTTAAATAAATAGTGACGACCCCCGGTAATAAGGTGATTTATAGAGTATATATTGCTAAAAAATGAATTTTAGTTTTAAATTATGAAAATCATTTATAGTGAAAGGGCTTTCTTTCTAGAAATTTTCAGGCGTATAATATAACTATAGTAAGTTAAGGCAGTTCTCTCTCTCTTTGGCTCCATGGTTAAAGCAGTTAGGTAGAAGTCGTCTTTTTACTATATCAAGACAAATTCTATAAGAAAGGAGGTTACTTTTATGAGAGAGATGCGACAAATTCAGATTAGCTACCAATACGATCATGAGCGTCTCTATGAGGGCGCTTAAGCGAGAGGTATGACCGAGCGTGCGCTTGCAGAGAAAAATCTATTGCTCGCCGACTACAGTCTCTCGGATCTTCAATGGCTGATGGCCGTCTAGCGTTGAGACCATCATTACGGTCTGTCTAGCTTTGGAACTGACGGTTGAAGAGCGACTTGAGATTTTTCTATTTCTCTTGTATGGGTATCTTGCGTCATTTAGGGGTGAGTATGGGCGATACCCAAGACACTAAGTTCGACATATGACATCAGGAGGCGTAGTTTAATACAATTCACTATATTGCCACAATATAAATATTCAATTTCTGGTTAACCAAAAATCGCTAAAAATCGTGACCTATCAAGAACATTACATTAAATATTAGATAATATTATTGCATAGGGGTTTATAACTATTTGGAAGGAAGAAAACCATGAAATTCGATGATTTAAAAACTTGATTTATCCAGGTGAGGGAAGCAGATTTAACTTATTCGGCTCAGCTAAAGTCGTCTCCTAGGGAGAGTGGGCAGCGTTTACACTATAGCTAAGTTATTTTTGTTGCCAGAGGAAGTTTTTCTTCCATGGCTTGAGACGCTTTATATAGATTATGACGAAGCCAATCAGTATGATGTATGTAGCCAAGAATCTGCCTAAGATGAAATGTTACGAACATCTAGGTTTATCACTACTCTATCTGATTGCAACCATCCCCGAGGAACATCGCCAGAAGGTCTATAGCTTTGCCTTCAGGCCAACGTAAGTACCTGCATCAAATGTCTCAGTTAGAACTTTGAACCGTTAAACGGCTGTTGAAGGCAGGGGCAGTTGAGTCTTGTTTTCCCAGGAGATAGTGTGCCACAGCTGACTGTCAACAGGATGCAAAGGGACACAAGATGTTCAACGCCTGAGCTGAGTCAGGCTAGAGCACCACAATCTACAGCTACCTGTCAGGTTACTTCACCAAAAATTCTGTTACTAGCGAGACTGCTACACCACAGCTTCAAACTAGCCCTCAAGCTGACGAGGCTGCCTGCACGCAATCGGACAGTGCTTCACACCAAGCAGGCCAGTCTCAGACTAACATGCTTACCCCAAGTCAAGATCTCAAGCCCAACCCACTAGCTCCCAAGCTAGCCGAGGCGGAGGCGACTAACCAACGCCTAAGAGAATCACTTAAGCAGGCCAATGCCAAGTATCAGGAAGACCTACAATCTATTGAGGAACGCTACCGTTATCTCAAAGCGCTTCAGGAGGGCTTATCGCATTTCGCTAATCGGTCCACGACCTTCATTCCGGATTTAGAGGTCTCAATCGGATCATCGCCTTCAGTCATGAGATTGACCACTTGCTAGTTAAGTTGGCGCCCATGCGCTATATCGATGACTTTAAGGCTATTCAGAATCAGGTCATGGTCGACCATTATCTTAAGCAGATTGACCGCGTAGATGACTGGGTTCAATCTATGCGCGCCAGCAGCATCAAGCTCCAAGCAGTAGAGCCGGCGAGATGTGACATCTGAAGGCACTAGGACACAGGTTAACCAAGCGCAGGCTAAGCAGGCAAGCCCTGCCCCTAGCGCACCTAAGACAAACTTCACTAACCCAAGCCAAGAAAAAGCAAGTAGTGCATAATATAAGGAGGAACTACCATGGAAACAGCAACACCAAGTACATTGAATAATCAAATGACTAGCCTAGAAGCCCCAAGTCCAGCTCAACACCAGTTCGTTGGGGCAGATTAACAGCCATCTCCAAGTTTTAACAACTCTCTTAGAGCGACAACCACTGTCACCTGAGGCCACTATGCCCTAACGCGCTTGCGCCGTCATGAGATTCACCAACGCCTAGGGGCAGGGACCGCTTACCTAACAGCTCAGCGCCCGGAACTGGTGCGTCTAGTCTATCGGACGGCTCGCCTGGCCTTCCTTAGTCATTTAGCTTATCAGGTCTGTGCCATCTGCCCCGAGGAGCGTTACGAAGCGGCTGTCAGCTTCTGGAAGGATGGAAAAGTCGGCTGACTTGCAGGCTCAGTCTGGACCAAGCCTATAAGGACTTGGCACAAGACCAGCCTCAACTCCATGCAGTTGCCTAACTAGGGTTAAGGAGGGAACAGCTATGACTTCCGACCATTATTCCTTGGACCAGAGGCAACTCCTGACCCGTTACCGGCTCTTTGTTACATCATGTCTTGCACCAATACCATCTCTTGGCTAGAGGATCAAGACTATGACGATTACTTCAATGAGACTCTACCTACACCTTGTCCGCCTAGCCCTGACTTCGATGAGGGACGCGCTCAGCGAGTCTGACCGCTTCCGCTTCGTGGGCTATGCTCAGCAGAGCCTAAGTTGGCATCTGGGTCAGCTCCTAGCCAAACAGAACACGTCAGGCGCAAGGCCTGATTGGCAATCAGAAGGTTCTGCATTTTGCCGAACAGGGCGGTGCCAGTCGCCCGCCTCTGGACGACATGGTCAGCTCATTGCTGCTCGCAGAGTCTTGTCATGCCAGACTATCATTTTCCTCTGTGTGGCCCAGAACGAGCAACTCTCGCTTGGGGACCCAGATGCTGAGAGCTCGGCATATGTAAGAATACCTACTATGCCCGCCTCAAGCGCCTACGCCAGACCCTGCAAACTAGTGATTGGTCGGCAAGTACTTGTGCCAGACTCTGCAGTGTAAGCAACTGGTCGGCAAGTGCCTACACCAGACCCTGCAAGCTAACGTGACTGGTAGAGCTTGAGTGCCTGTGCTCAGCTCTTTTTCTCCGACTCCCGCAGAGGGAGCTTTTTATTTGCAGAAAAATAAATTTTTGGGGGCTGACTTGGGCATGAGGCGGGGGCTTAACTCTTTTTAAGTATGTAACGTTACAGAAACTAGTTCAAGGGGTGATTCATTATGGCACGATCATATGTTAAGGTATCCTCAAATTCAAGTCCCTGGATGAGAACAAGAAGGCGGAGAATGTCTCCATGCCCAACCTGGTAGAGAACGCTGACGCCGAGGACATCAAGTCCGTGCGTGACGCTATTGCTACCTGGTTGAGCACTCCCCATCACCGGAGACCCAGGTGACCGAGGGTCTTCAGCGTCAACTAGTCGAGCTTGTTGAGAAGAGTAGTAATTTAGGAGGAACCCATCAGGCTAATCAAAACCACTAAGACTTTTTGAGATGAATTTCGCGACTGCAGACGGCAAGTCTAAGAAGATTAGCCTACGCCACGCCAAGCGCAGACATCACAAGGACCAGGCCAGTAGCCATAGCCCACCATTGTCGGCAGGACATCTTCAACAAGGATGCTGTCGACCAGTTCGCCATGAGGAGAGACCGCCAACTACGTCACCCGCACCGTAGAAAGTCTACAAGGCTGAGGCTTTAGGGTGAGTTAGGGCCCCCGCCATGTCGTGTTGGAAGAGCGCCACGTCGTATTGGGCCTCAACGCGACGTGAAGCTAA